>Ga0334886_1000243_pt1 | contig 91933 bp, 88 predicted proteins | sample GraSluR1_MG_9_FD_207232 | JGI IMG/M metagenome (GOLD analysis project Ga0334886, IMG submission 207232) | Sludge microbial communities from methane-producing bioreactor in Wageningen University, Netherlands - Granular Sludge_27_06-R1 | ecosystem: Engineered > Bioreactor > Anaerobic >...
AAATCTATACATAAACTAATAAAAAAACTAAAAAACCTTTACTACACTGAAATAAAACAAAAAACATACACACAAAACTGGACAAAAAAATTTATTAATATTAACAAAAGTTAAGTCAATTACTATAGTTAGAAATCATCATCTATTTAATATTTTCTATATGAATCTTATTATTACTTTTTAGATTAAATTTAGTTTATAATAATAATCCAACAGATGGAATTTAATAAAAAAACTGAATTTCAAATTCACTCCATTTTTTTTACTGATCTTATACGCAACAATTTATTAAAAGATTATTCATATCCTATAAAGGGTTTCAAATATTTAATCAGTTTTTGATATTTCACATTTATTCATCTCATCATCAGGATATTTCTGATTACTTTTAATAATTTTCATTTTCTCCGTTTTTATACCTTTTATACCGCTTTTTGTCGTCATTTTTTCACCTTTTAAAAAAATTAATTTAAAAGCTTTTTGTTTAAAAAAAGCTTCTAAACGTTTAATTTACGCAAATCCCAGCAATGATCCGCCCTGGAATACGATGAATGAAACCACATAGGCTACAACGAACGTGTATCCTGCGGCAAAAGCCGGCCATTTCCAGGAGTTGGTTTCCCTTTTTATTACAGCTAACGTAGCCAGACATGGTATGTACAGGAGTACGAATACCAGGTAGGCGTAAGCAGATAATGGGGTGAATAAACTCTGTATTGCGGCAATGAATCCAGCATCCTCTTCAGGGGCTGGTTCTTCCTCTTCTTCAGCGGTGGCTTCTTCACCTTCAGCAGATGTTTTCTCACCAGAAGCTCCTTCGGTACTGATCTCTTCACCGGATGCCGGTTCTGCAGATGTTTCTTCTCCAGTTCCTTCTTCACTCGGTGCCGGCTCATCAGATGCCTCTTCACCCACACCATAGAGGATACCGAAGGTACTTACCACCACCTCCTTGGCCAGGAATCCATAGATTATGGCTACTGTGGCTTGCCATTCTCCAAATCCTAGTGGGGCGAAGATTGGGGATAAAGCTGTTCCGATCTGTCCAGTGACACTTTCCTGTGAAGCATAATCTACTCCTATAGGCAAACTGCTTAAAGCCCATATTATGATGGATACTGCTAAAATTATGGTACCTGCTTTCCTCAGGAAGAGTACTCCCCTCTCCCACATGTGGATAATAGCACCCTTAACAGTTGGTAATCTATAAGGGGGAAGTTCCATAACAAATGGCGCTGACATTCCTTTAAATATGGTTTTTTTGAAAATAGATGCCACTATAATTGCTACTACTATTCCTAACAGATAAAGTGAGAATATAACCCATCCCTGATATGCCGTGAAAAATGCAGCTACGATCAGAGCATAAACAGGCAGCCTGGCACTGCAGGACATGAATGGCACAATTAACATGGTTAAAAATCTGTCCCTTTCATTTTCCAGTGTTCTGGTAGCCATTATTCCCGGTACTGCACATCCGAAACCCAGTATCATGGGTATGAAGGATTTTCCATGTAGTCCAACCAGTTTATGCATGAATCGGTCCATCACAAATGCTGCTCTTGCCAGATAACCACTATCCTCCAATACACTCAGTATCAGGAATAGCAGGAAGATTATGGGCACGAACACCAATACCCCACCTACACCACCTATTATTCCGTCAACTAGGAACGAAGTTAAAAATCCTTCACCTAAACTGGCTGTTATAGCCTCTCCCAGCAAGCCAAAACCCTCTTCAATGTAACCACCTAATGGATCACCTATAGTGAATGTTATCTGGAATGTGAGCCACATTATCAACAGGAATATGGGTATTCCCAGATATTTATTGGTTACAATTCGGTCTATAATATCTGACCGGGTGACCTTATCTATCTTAGGCTTTTTAACCGATTCCTGCATGAGTCCGGCTATAAAACCATATCTGGCGTCGGTGATGGCTGCGTCGGCATCATCACCAAAGATGTTGTCTAAATGTCCGCGGATCTTTTTGGCCTCTGATAAAACTCTTTGTCCCTTTCCAGATTCCTTTATCTTTTCTACAACTTCATCATCATCTTCCAGTAATTTAAGGGCTATCCAGCTGGAAGGTGCGTCTATTCCAGATATGTCTTCATTTACAATTTTTTCAAGCTGCCCAATATGCTCATCTATTTCAGAACCGTATTCTAACCTATTTATAACATTATTAGGTGATTTTGAAGCTTTTACTATAGTTTGTAGCAGTTCTTCACGACCAGTGTCATCTATTGCCTCGAATTTAACTACTGGTATTCCCAAAAGCTTTGATAATCTATCAGCATTTATTTTATAACCTTTATCATCAGCAGCCTTATTCATATTTAATGCAAGTACCACATTAGCTCCTAATTCCAGCATCTGCACTGTTAAATACAGGTTACGTTCCAGATTAGCAGCTTCAAGAATGTTAACAATTACATCAGGATGTTCATCAACGATATAATCTCTGGAAACAATTTCCTCAATAGAATAAGCGGTAAGACTGTAGTTACCAGGAAGGTCAACCACATCGATTTCATAATCATTGTATTTGAACGTACCCTCCTTTCTCTCCACAGTTTTACCTGGCCAGTTACCCACATGCTGACGCATACCGGTTAACCCGTTAAAAAGAGTACTTTTACCGACGTTGGGATTTCCAGCCAGGGCTATTATTATTTTTTCCATAGTTTATACTCCCTCCACCATTATTTTCTGGGCCTGTCCACGTCCTAAAATTAGGCGTGAACCCTTTATATCTAATATTAAAGGTCCAGGGATATCATTTCTAATTATCCTTACCTGGGCATCCTTGTAGATCCCCATGTCAGATAATCTCTTCTTGAATTTCTCTCCATGTCCTACCTGGAGAATTTTTAATTTTTCATCTGCATTCCCCATAGCTAAAGTCATCATACTATCTCAATCTCGATATTTTTTGCTTCTTCCTTTCTGAGGGATATGGAGTATCCTTTAACCTTTATTTCAATAGGATCTCCCATGGGCGCTACTCTTTGCACTTCCACATTAGCCCCTTTCACAAAACCCATTTCCATAAGGTGCTTTCTTAAGCTGCCTTTACCTTTAAAAGATACGACAACTCCCGAATCTCCGACTTTAAGTTCGTTCAACGTGTTTATCATGGTTCAGTTACCTCCATTTTAAAAAAGTTTAGGATTACCTAAATCTATTCTTAGGTTTACCTAAATTTTTTATGGTATATAAATATTGCCATTTTATTAGGTATGCCTAAAATTTGCATAAAAAGTAATAAACAACTTGAATTATTACCGACCAATTTTTAAAAGAAAAACTAATAATTAACCTGAAAACCAGGGAAAAATAAGATTAAACCTGTTTTAAAGCGAAATTAAGAATCATACCTGGTCCTAAGCAGGGCAATATGCAAAGTAACAGCTACCCCCACGATAAATAAAATTAGGGGAACGTACCAGGTACTGGAAAACAAAATTGCAGAAACGACTAACATAACCCATAAAAAACCAATACTCTTAAGCTTCACATCTAAAGGAACGCCCCTCTTTGTTTTGTAGTTCTCTATGTAACTTCCAAAGTAGCGGTTATTGGAAAGCCAGTTTTCAAATCTCTTGGAACTTTTACCGAAACAGAAAGCGGACACTATAACGAAGGGTGTGGTTGGTAGTACTGGTAGAACTATTCCAACTACCCCTATTCCTAGAAATGTCATACCTAAACTGAAAAAGAGCAATCGACCTATTTCCATATCAAATATCCTCACCAATAGAATGAATTTTATTTATAATCAACCATACTTAAAAAAAGTTCCATTATCTAAAATTTGAAATTGTAACGGGCAAAATTATATATAATTTTAAAGCACGAAAAATATCCATGAATGGAAAATATAAAATATTTTTCGCTGTTTTAGCCTTAATTATTATAGTGCCCTGCCTAACGGTAGTACTATCTGTCAATACAGCTCAAGGATGCATCGACTGCAATGGATCCTGTGACTACTTAAACAACGCCACCCAAGTAACCCAGCAATATCAGGAATTAAACAATGGTGCCAAGGCTTACGTTGCTGAAAAAGAAAATATAAGTGCCAGTTCAATCCCTAACACCATTATAAAACATAAAGCAACCAATGAAGCAACTGTAACTGTGTTAGTAGACGAAAACACCTGGAATGGGACCTGGATATACTCTGATGGTAAATGGGAACCAGATTCTGACTTTAAAAAAGTTAAATATTAAAACTTCTACTAGGACCTCATAAATGAATTTATTAATTAATTTTATCGAGAATTTTTATTACATCATCCTTGAAAATTCCTTCTTTATTTTGGTGGGTTTTTTAATAGCTGGTGCAATGAGTGTACTACTCCCTTCTACTTATATAAATAAGTTGATTGGAAATTCCACAATAGGGGGAATTTTAAAAGGAATCCTTATAGGATTACCACTTCCCATCTGCTCCTGTGGTATTGTTCCCGCCGCAATAACCCTTAAAGAAAAGGGAATTGATGATTCAGTGGCTGCTTCCTTTCTGGTCTCAACATCTGGATTCAGTATAAGTTCAATTTTCACGTCATATACATTTTTAGGTCTTCCTTTAACGATTATGCGACCCATATTAGCCACTTTTTCCGGTATAACCGCAGGAATACTGGTTCATCTGTTGGGAAAATCTGAAACTCATGACACATTAAATGATAATGATTCAAATGTAATCAACCAACATAATCATTGTCATTCCTGTGGAAATAACTTTACAACCAGTGAACATTGCCAAAATTTTACAGACCAACCAGATAAGCCTGAAACACAAATAAAACAGATAATCGATTATTCTTTTAACCAGATGTTCCCTGATATTTCAACTTCACTTTTAATTGGCCTGTTGTTTGCGGCTTTAATGGGTACTTTAATGAATATGATAATACCCGGACAATTCGCTCAGAACATTGCTGGAGATCCTGTAGTATCCTTATTTATTCTTTTAGCCATTGCAGTTCCCATATATGTATGTCCAACCGCATCGATTCCAGTTGCATTGGGATTCTTTTTCATGGGATTTAGTCCAGGAAGCATTCTAGTCTTCATCTTCGCCGGTCCAGCAACTAATATAGCGGCCATGTCCATGATAATCCACAAATTCGGGAAAAGGTTTTTCAGCATATACTTTATTTCCATCGTAGCTTTATCCCTGATATTTGGTTACATAGTTAATATCTTCAGCTTTTTCTTTGCAGAAAGTATCGTGATAACCAATTTAAGTTTACACAACGATTTTATACCTATTCCCCTAAAATTTATATCTGCAGTTATCTTAGTTTGTTTGCTGATTTATGGTATATACAAAACCAAAATCAAATTTAGAAAATCATTTGATGAAGCTTTGAACTAGCAAAATTATATTTAACTAATCTTCAAACTAAGGTTTTACTGTATTAAAATAGATAGGATCCTTAAGAAGACAAGGGAAATTGAAGTTAACAACTGGCTTTGACGTGGATAACGCTCAAATCAGGGGTTTCAGAAAAATAGACGCACATCAAGGATAAATTACATGATTCCGGACGTGGGAATATAACCGAAACAACAGTGTTGAGCTAGGTTTAAGGAAGTAAAATGATGAATATGATTAAAGGAAACCTGTTAAACGTTTTTACCGGGGAGATTTACCCTGCAGAGATCTCCACCGAAAATGGCCTGATAAAATGTGTTAAGCCAGTTCAAGAGAATTTTAAGGATGTTATTTTACCAGGGTTTATCGATGCCCATATCCATATCGAAAGCTCCATGCTTTCACCCTCCCGGTTTGCAGAGGTGGTTGTACCCCATGGAACGACATCAGTGGTCAGTGACCCCCATGAAATAGCCAACGTAATGGGCACCCGTGGAATTGAATACATGATAAAGGACGCTGCATCTGTCCCCCTCAACGTCTATTTAACCGCGTCTTCCTGTGTCCCGGCAACCCCCTTCGAAACTTCAGGTTCGGTAATCGATGCACAGGAAGTGGATAAATTACTTGACAGGGATGATATGGTTGCACTGGGAGAGATAATGAACTTCCCAGGGGTTCTGGCAGATGACGAGGAAGTACTAGCCAAGATAGCCTCGGCAAAGCGGCACCGGAAACCCATCGATGGACACGCCCCACTCCTATCCGGGGAAGCGCTCTGTAAATATATAGCTGCCGGAATCTCCACCGACCATGAATGCACCACCAGGGAAGAGGTTATAGAGAAAAGGAAACTGGGAATGAAGGTGATGCTAAGACAGGGATCTTCAGCCCGGAATTTAGAGGACCTAATAATTGCTGGTGGAGATTTCATAGTATCGGATGATAAACATCCCGAAGACCTTATAAAAGGCCATGTAGACTTGATGCTCAGGGAAGCTATCGATTATGGTCTGGACCCGGTAGAAGCAGTTAAAATGGTAACCATCAACCCCGCCACCCATTACAATCTAAATAATGGATTAATTGCTCCAGGTAGAGTGGCTGATCTGGTTGTGGTGGATGATCTGGAGAAATTAAATGTTAGAGAAGTTTACATTAAAGGGGAACTGATTGCCCGGGATAATAAAATATTATTTTCAGTTAAACCACTTGAACTAGAAAGTACATTTAAATTAAACCCTAAAACTTCGGCTGATTTTGAAATACCCTCTAAAAACAGGGAAGAAACAGTAAGGGTAATCCAGGTAATTGAAGGGCAGCTGATCACTGGAGAATCAGAAGCTATTTTAGGGGTTGATGAAGGTAGCATCCAACCGGATCTGGAAGAGGATATCCTGAAAATCGCCGTGGTGGAACGATACGGCCATGATCGGGTATCCAATGGATTTATACATGGTTTTAGACTGGAAGATGGTGCGATTGCCACCAGTGTTGCCCATGACTCCCACAACATCGTGGTAGTAAGCACCAATACCGAAGACATGGCCTGTGCTGTTAATCGACTGGTAGAAAATAATGGAGGCCTTGTTGCCACCTCAGGAGGGAAGTTTAATTCCCTGAAACTCCCTATAGCTGGGTTGATGAGCAGTGAAAGTGCTAGTGATGTGTCTGTTAAATTAAAGGTTCTGCAGGGAAAGGTTAAGGAGATGGGGTGTAAACTGAACTCCCCCTTCATGACCCTGTCCTTCATGGCGCTCCTGGTGATTCCCAAATTAAAGATAAGTGATATGGGGCTTTTCGATGGGGAGAAATTCCAGTTCGTTGATGTAATAAAATGAATTAGTTGTTTTAGGTAAATCAAAGATATTTAGGGGGAATGTTACTTTGAAAATAACACCACTGGCCTTTGAAAGTCTGGGTGTAAGATCTATGGCCACCTTCATTGAAACCGACCAGAAAATACTGGTTGACCCGGGCACATCTTTAGGACCGAAGAGGTTCGGCTTACCACCGTGGAAAACTGAATTCGATGCTCTACATGAGACCAGGGCGGCGATACAGGAACATGCTCTGATTGCTGATATCGTAACCATCAGTCACTACCACCACGACCATTTCACCCCCTTTACCCTGGGGAGGTTTCTAGATTCCAGCCAGGGATATGCTGAAGATATCTACCGGGATAAGAAGTTGTTCATTAAAAGCCCGGAAGAAAATATAAATAAAAGCCAGCAGGGTCGGGCCCGTAAACTTCTTAAAGACTTAAAGAATGTAAACCGGGACATCACCTACAGCGACGGTAACTCCTTCGAAATGGGCAATACTGAGCTTAAATTTTCTAACGCCATACCCCACGGCTCAAAGGGAAGTAAACTTGGCTTTCTAGTAACTATTACCATCCGATACAAAAATGAAACGGTGATGCATGCCTCTGATGTGCAGGGACCGATTTATGAGGGGAATAAAAATTATATTCTGAAAGAAAACCCGGATATATTGATTTTAAGCGGTCCGCCAATTTATCTCCTGGGATTCGCATTATCCAAGGAGTATATTGACAACGCAAAAAGCAACCTGACCCATCTCTGCAGGGAAATACCCAAGGTAGTGGTGGACCACCACCTCCTGAGAGATCTCCGCTGTTTTGACTTTATAGAATCGGTGCAGGAAGAATCAGGAAATAAATTGATAGTAGCATCAGAACTGGTAGGTAAAAAGCCTAATCTACTGGAGGCCCGGCGTAAGGAGTTTTATCTGGAAAAATAAAAAGAAGTTTTTAACAGAGAACTTCACGCACAATCCAATTCCTTTATAAACGGCTTTATATCCAGAAGTGGTGATCCGTCAAGTGCATCCAGCCATTTTACGAATATACTGTTATTTTCTATTTTCAGTACCTTAACCAGGCAGAGTGCGATGGGATTCGGTCGTGCTGGTGATCTGATGGAAAACACTCCTTTCTCCTCTGACTCACCTGGCGGGGTTGCTTTAAGCTTATCTCTCTCCGCTTTGTCCTGCCAATATAGTATTAACAAATATTCATGTCTTCCTATCGAGTCCAATCCATCTAAATAATCTTCAAAAACGATTATTTCACTTATTTCCTCGGAGTATCGTCCCTGACGAGGAGCGTCAGTTCTAATTTTATACGGAGATTTTATAACCCCGATCTGATTAAGTTTCAAAGAATAAACTCCTATTTTATCTGTTAAAAGCTTTTACATGGGGAGGGCTTTAATGAACTCCTCTATTTTGGATCCGTAAGTTCCATTTTTGATTTCCTTCCCCCGAACACCAAGGGTTGCTACTGGAGATTTTCCACTAAGTTTTCCCATGTCGTTGAAGGTTCCGGTAAAGTTATCTCCACCTGCTGTGCAGAAGAATGCCACTTGGTTGAATTTCTCCTGGTTTTGATGTATATAAGTCCTGACGGGGGTGGATACATGACTGGCCCAGATGGGGGTTCCTATTACTAATAAATCATAGTCTGCTGGATCATTTACTGGGTCTTTTAAAAGGGTGAGTGACTGATTCATGGCATCTCTCCCGGATCGTAACCAGCCTATGATACCTGATCGGTTTTTTGTATCTATAATCTCTTCTATATCGCCTTCAAGAGCATCTGCAAGCTCCTGGGCAATCTTCGCGGTGTGTCCGCTTCTTGAATAGTACACTATTAATGTCTTCATATCGATTAATATGGTGAAACACTTAAATCAATTTATCTGAAAAAAAGAGAATTATTATTTACCCTCGTTCCAGGCCGTCATCACCTTTTTAATGGCCTCTTTATGTTCTTTGGCACCTACTTTATTTACTATCCGGGATATCTCCTTCATCCGGAGGTTGTAGAGTTTCTCTGTTTCTCCACTTACCATGTCTTTCCGGGTTAGATAGACCAGGGCTTCTACCACACCGTACATAGCACGGTTTAAAGGTTCCACACAATCCTTATTTTTGACGATCCCCTCTACATCCGCCCTTATTATGGAACTCTTATCGATGCCGAACTGGTCTTTCCTCTCTATATCCTTAAGATCATATACCTTAGCCAAAAAATAGGCATCTGCTTCCTGGATGGCGTAATTATCATTAAATTCAAGGAAATACTCCAGAGACAGGTTTCCCATTGTGGACTCCACGAAGACCAGGGGATCTTTAAGTATATTAACAACAAAAGTCCCATTATTCTTTATATTTTTTATGGTGCGGGATCCTTCATGTAGATAAACCACTATCTCATCTTTATCCTTACATATAACCCCTATCGGTGCTGCGTTGGGTGTTTTATCAGAATTTACAGTGGTTATAATTGTTTCATAGAGCATTCCCCTTCTCATGCTTATGGAGTGAAGATCCAGCATAATTTTTAACCTCTGAGTATATTTTGATTTTTAAACCTCTGAGTATACATTCCATTGATTAATTCAATTATTAAAAAAAATTTAATAATTTAGGGCTTTTTAATACCGGGATGGTCCCTTTAAAAACAGATAGATTATATACGCTATTACTAGGATAATTATTACTGGTAACAGCCATATAAACACATAAAACACGATTACCGCGAGTATTATAGCCACAATTATAAATAGGATGTCTCTTAATTCCATACCACTATCTTTATGGTTTTAAAGATATAAATTTTTCCAGAAATTGGATATGATAATTTTATTACAAACTAGGTTATAATAAGATTCAAGGAGAATGGAATATGAAAATATTGGTCATCAGCAATCATGGACAGTATAATCACCGCATCTACCGGAGCCTTCACTATCTAAAATTCCCAGCGGAAATCGTGCCAAATACAACCTCTATAGAAGAGATAAACGAGAAAAAACCGTTAGGAATCATACTGGGAGGAGGACCCTCTATAGAAAGAGCTGGAAACTCACCTCAATACATTAAAGAGTTAGATCTCCCCATATTAGGCATCTGTCTGGGCCACCAGCTTATAGCCCAGGTTTATGGTGGAGAAATAGGAAGCGCAGGAATAGAAAGCTACGCCAAAAACACCATCACCATCCTGGATGAAAACGATATATTCCAGGGTCTGGGGGAAACCATGGATGTATGGACTTCCCATAAAGACGAAGTCAGAACTTTACCCCCAGATTTCAAATTACTGGCTACATCATCCCTGTGCGATATAGAAGCCATGAAACATAAGGATAAACCTATCTATGGAATCCAGTTCCACCCGGAAGTACACCACACCAAACAGGGCCACCTGATATTTGAAAACTTCTACCGGGTCTGTCAGGAATTTAAAAAATAAGTCAGTTCTAACTTTTTAATAACTCCAAACCCCTTATAATACTAAAAATTCCTTCTATAAATCTTCAAATCTCTTATTTTACCCCCAGTTATCTCCTTGTAGCTAGTTAAATGGGGTGTTGAATTGCCCCATACCAAGTAGTAATCGATTCTATATTTCTCCAACTGTAGTTGGAGCTCTGCATCGGAAATATCCTTCTTTGACTGGCCGAAGGAAGTGGTGTTAAGGTAGAAGGATAAAAATTGAGCGTCTATTAACCTATCGTTGGTGGCTATGTTGCCCTGCACCCCGTACTGGGTTTTTAAGGTATCGCTCAAAGCATATATATCTTTTCCTGTATCTATATTAGTATTCAGAAAATTTACAGGCATTAAGATGAAGGATAATGCAAATAAGATAATTATAACTCCTTTTAAAATATTTACGTAGTTAGTTTTCCAAGCTGGCAGGTTCTTAAAGGTTAAACTTATAAGAAGGCCACCCATCAACATCAGGAGTAAATACATAGGCCATAAGTATCTGTCCTCTACTAAAACAGGCAGGTATCCTCCGGAGTATATTAGGAGAGTTATCAGGGAAAATATGATAATTCTCCTATCACCCTTACCTGTAAACTTCTTAAAAGGACGTAATAAGAGGAACAAACTACTTAAAATGATTAATACCGATAAACAGGAGAAGAATTGGTAGATGGATATAGTTTGCCACAGATTATTCCAGATCAATCGGAGCTGGAATGTGAAATTACTCCAGGACTCAAAGGGACTCCACTCTTTAAGGGCCTTTTGTTGATCTATCTCCCCGGGAGCGGAGAGTCCCTGGTAAAACTGGGGAAATCCACTTGACTCTGGGCCTACCAGGGCGTGGTTATACCCTCCAGATGTTCCAAAGGTTAACTCACCCTCTTTAGAGCTGATTAAACCAATCCAAACCCCACTTATAAGTAGGAATACCAGGAATCCCATGAGCATGTTCCTGGTAATTTTAATCCAGGGGTAATCTCCCCTGTAATGATAATGTAACAGATTAAGTACAAGAAACTGAGCAATAAAGAAGGGAAACAGGAAACTTTTAGCAAAAAAAGCAACTGCACCCAGGGCACCACATACTAGACCATTTGATAATTTATCCGGATATTTCGGGTTGAATATTATTGATAGATAGTAAACCAATACGCATGCTACCAGTAAATCTGGTGTAACAACACTTAAAGCGAAGTAAATAAGAACGGGCACCATCATCAGAAGTACTGCTGTGCGAACCGTTTCATCCATCTCAAACCGATAGGAAAGCTGCCTAACCCCCATTATGGTAAAAAATCCAAGGATAAGGGAAAGTATCTTAGCTGAATAAAGTGCATAGTCTGGGTTCTGATTAAAATAGAGGAAAGGAATCAAAAGCCAGGAAAGTAAGGGCCCCCAGTAGGCATTTACTGCTCCGTAAAAGTCGCCACTCAGGTATTTCCAAGCGGTCTGTATGTAACCAACACCATCTGGGTTTATCTGGTATTGGTAGTAGCCCAGGAGAGCTAAGCCCAGTACCAGGTACAGGACTAAAATTATAACCAGTCTTTTGTCGATGGTGTTAAAAAACCACATGTTTAATCATAAATTGTATTAATTTCCTTGGTAATTACTTAATTTCCTTGGTGATATTCATTTCAGTTCCCTTCATGATAATCTTCCTCAGCGTTAACTGCCCATAGGTTATCTTTAGTAGTTATATGATTGATTATGTTGTCCACCGCTTTTATCGCGGTGAGCATGGAATGGTCCATGTTGTTGTAGCGGTGCATCCCATTTCTACCGATTAAAAAGAGATTTTCGAACCGGTCGGTGTAGTTACGTATCACATCGAAATTCTCATACGAACCGAAATAGGCAGGATAGGTTTTGGGCATTCTTACCACGAAACTGTCGATTATATCCTTTTTATCTGCCACACTGATACGGGATAGCTCACTGGTGGCAAAGGAGATGAAATCTTCATCACGCATATTCCAAAGTTCATCACCCTCATTTGCAAAGTATTCCAGTCCCAGTAAGATTTTATCATCCTGAACCATGTAGGGGCTCCAGTTGTTGAATATCTGGATCCTACCCATTTTAACATCCTTTTCCTGGACATATATCCAGTTATCAGGGATTATATCCTTTATAGTTTCTATTTTCGACTGGTTTTTAATTTTTAATTCATCTAAAAGGATACCTGCCGTGATAAAATCCCGGTACATTAAACCCCGGGCAATTTCCCGGATATCATCCGGTACTCCTGGTAAGGATTCTATCAAATCCTTCACCGGCATGGTAGAGAAGATGTAATCAGCCTGGTAAGTTTTTAAATCACCATTTTCGTCTTTTACTTTCACCCCAGTTATCCTATCTTCTTCCCTGGATAACTCCACCACTTCATGGTTGCGGTGTATTTCACCACCGTTACCGGTTATTTGCCGGGCGACTTCTTCCCACATCTGTCCGGGACCGTATTTAGGATACATGAACTGTCCAATGAGGCTGGTCTCCACCTTCTTCTGTGATGTGGATCTATCCTTCTGGTAAATGTTTTTTATACTGTGGGCTATGGCTTTTGAAATGGACAGTCCTTTAATTCTCTGGGCACCCCAATCTGCCTTGATCTCACTGCATGGAACTCCCCAGACCTTCTCTGTGTAATCTTTAAAGAATGTTTCGTAGAGTTCCCGGCCGAACCTGTTTATAAAGAAGTCTTCCAGGGATTTTTCATCTCTTACAGGTTTTATGGATGTTTTAATATAGCTTAACCCTATTTTGATGGTTTTAACCAGTCCCAGGTTGGACAATGTTTTCAAGTTCAAGGATATAGGGTAGTCAAAAAATTTACGCAGGAAAAGTATTCTGGACACCCTGTTCCGGTTCAGCATAACTTTATCAGTTTTTTCCGGGTCAGGAGAGGGGTATGTTCTACTTTCACGGTTCCCTATTGGTTTTATACTTGAACTTTCAGATAGGGGAATTTCACGGTCCAGGATGATGTCATCCCTGGCGGGGGCTCCCTGGAGGGGTAGGATGTTTTTCCACCAGTCCATGATCTGTTCTGATTTGGAGAAGAATCTATGCCCACCAATATCCATGCGGTTGCCATTAAATTCAACGGTTTTAGAAATACCACCAATATCACCAGTTGCCTCAAATATCACTGGTTTTATGGTGGTCTTATCCAGTAATTGGTAAGCTGCTGTTAGACCCGCCGGGCCAGCACCTATGATGACCGCTATTTCATCTTTCATAGTTTTTTTTTACCTATCTAAATAGAGTTAATTTTCGGGCGAAGAAATTCCAGAACAAAATGATTATGGCTGCTAAAATTTTGGATAATAGGTAGAATAAGCCTATTTCTGCTGTAAAGAACCAGATTAATAATTCATTTAATCCCAGACCTACAATTCCTATAAAGGCGAAAAAACTGAATTCAATGGTTTTATTATCCAGGGATCTCCGGTTGAAAACCCAGTTTATACTCAGGATGTAATTGGTTATTAAACCTAAGATGAATGCAATTGCAGCGGAAATAAGATAAAATACTCCAATGTAATCTGTGAAAACATATAATGAAGCAAAATCAACCAGAAACGCCACCCCACCCACGAAGATGTAGCGGAAAAACTGGATTCCTGTTTTGTCCGTGCTTTGAGTTAATAATTTGTGAACAGTTTCCCTCGACATGTTGATCACTTTGTTATATCTAAATTACTATGGGGTTAATAGTTTTTAACTATTTTCCGGCCTCTTACTTTAATTTTCACTAAATTTTTTCTTTAATACGGTATATTTTAAGATCTTCAATTTTTCCCTGGGTTATTTCTTTATATTTCACCAGTACTTCAGAGTTATAGTTTGAATCTCCCCAGTATAAATAATAATCAATGTTATAGTCCTGTAGATCCTTTTCTAATTCAGAATCACTTATGTTGTTCCAGTTTCTTAATGATGTGCCGTAATAATGGGAATTCCAGAGATAAGCCATATACAGGGACGCCATATATCCATCGTTAGAAGCAATATTGCCCTGAATATAATACTCGTCATTTATGGTACTCGCCAGGTCATAAATGTTTTCCCCCCCATCTTTATTTTCTAAAAGGCCAGTCAGGGGCATGACCATTAAAGAGGCGACGAAAACAACCAGTAGAATAGATTTAATTTCCCTGGTGCAGTAGGGTTTTTTAAATAGTAACTGAAGAAAATAACCAGCCATCAAGGTTATTAAAAAGTATACCAGGTAAAAATAGCGAAATTCCACGAAGATCAGTACATACAATCCAATAAACATGGTTATCGTTAAAAAAGCAAAAAATATCTGGTGATGTTTTAAAAGTGAATTATTTTTAAGTTGCCAGATTATGAACAACAGGGAAAACAGGATTATGAGCAGACTGAAATAGGAGAATTCATTTAGAAACGTCAGAGTCTTTATGATGTTACCTGATATCACGTTTATCTCGTGTTTAAAGGAATTCTGTGATTGCAACGGGCTCCATGAACTGAGTTTAAGATAGGTGGGGTCTTCCCAGGCACTGGTGGCCTCTTTATTGGAGGGTTTGATGAAACCGTGCCATATAGGGCTTCCCATATCTTTTTGAATGGGGCCGATTTCTTTAAAGTTGTATTCCCCAGAGGTGCCCAGGGTTAAATAGCCGTATTTTTCGCTGATAACTCCACCCCAGAGACCAGATATGATGAAAAACACTGCTAAACCTAAAAATAGATTTTTAAATGTTCCTTTCCTTAGTTCTGCATCTTTAAAGTAGTGTAACAGGTTGAATAAAATAAAGGTGATGAGAAAGAAGGGTAGGGCGAAACTTTTAGTTAAAAATGCCAGGCCGCCCAGTATCCCGCAAAGCATTCCATTATACCAGGTAAGGGGATAGTTAGAACTATAAATGATGTAGAGATAGTAAATCAGGAAACATGCCAGTAGTAAATCCACTGGATTAAGGCCGAAGACATAGAATAGTACGATGAACACCGAAGCAAAGAGGATGCCTATTCGAATGCTGGTGGACAATTTAAATCGACGGGATAAAAGTCCTATGCCTAGAATTGTGAAAAATCCTACCATGATGGCCAGTATTTTGGTAGTAAATAAGGTGAACTGGGGTGTTGGATTAAAGTAGATGATGGGAACTAAGAGCCATGAGAACATAGGCCCCCAGTATCCATTTACAGCATTACCTAAATCACCAGCGGCGTATATTTTAGCAATGGACATTATACTGATTAAATCTCTGCTTATAGGGTCATACTGGTAATATTTTAGAAGATAAATACTTAAAATGAAATATAAAACTAAACAAAGGCAGAATAGTATATTAAATTTGGTAAAAGTTTTCAAATTAAAACCAGCCATTGAAATAAATATATAGAGCTAGATATAAATTATTTTGTAGATATCAAAAATAAATACTTATCATGATTTTAAAAAGGGTGTATACATGTTAGATCCATCTAATTTTATAAAAGAATCCATTGAGGAAATGAAAAATACCATAGGGGATAAAAAGGCCATTATAGCATTATCTGGCGGTGTTGATAGTTCTGTTTCATCTGTCCTGGCTTCAAATGCCATTGGAGATAACCTGGTCGCGGTTTTTGTAGACCACGGCCTGGTACGGGAAGGTGAAGCTGAATACGTGGAGAAGACCTTCCAGGACCGGCTTAATCTTATATCAGTTGATGCCAGTGAAGAATTCTTAGACAGGTTGGAGGGGGTCAGCGACCCGGAAGAAAAACGAAAGATCATCGGGGAAGTGTTCATCAACGTTTTTGAGAGGGTAGCCGAGGATGTTGGGGCCGAGTACCTGGTACAGGGGACCATAGCCCCGGACTGGATTGAAAGTCAGGGAAACATCAAATCCCACCACAACCTGGCCCTGCCCCATGGGCTGGTACTGGAGATCGTGGAACCAATACGGGAACTTTACAAGGACGAGGTGAGGATCGTGGGATCTGAGCTTGGTCTCCCTGACGAGATAATAAACAGACAGCCATTCCCGGGTCCGGGACTGGCCGTGCGCATCGTGGGCCCCATAACCCCGGAAAAAATTGAAATCTGCCGGAAGGCAAACGCCATCGTTGAGGAAGAGGTGAAAAAGGAAGGTATAGAGGATAGTTTATGGCAGTACTTCGCAGTTTTAACCAACACCCGGGTTACCGGTGTTAAGGGAGATATAAGGGACTATGGATACCTGGTGGTTCTGAGGATGGTGGAATCCCTGGATGCCATGACCGCCCACGTGCCTGAACTACCCTGGCCCATGATCAAGGCTATTTCCCAGCGTATCACTGCTGAAATACCTGAAGTTACCCATGTGTCGCTTTCTGTGAGTGATAAGCCGCCCAGTACCATTGAATTTGCTTAGATCTCTTTTTTATAGATTTTAATTTTTTAATTTATTTTCTACACCATAACTTTAAATAATATAACCTATAAACTGACTGACAATCAGTCAAAGATTGACTGATAGTAAGTCAAATATATTAGGAGGAAGAAAAATAATGAATATTAAAAAAAGTATAGAATTTGCAAATAAAAACCCAGTAAGCTGGGTTTCCAGCATAGAAAATGACCAAGCACGTGTAAGGGCACTTGGTATGTGGTTTGCCGATGAAACAGGTTACTACTTCCAGATAAATGCCGGTACAGATATGTATAAACAGCTCCAAGAAAACCCCAAGGTAGAAGCAGGATTCTGGGAACCAGGCGAGATGTTCGGAACCATGATGAGGGTAGCTGGAAAAGTGGAATTCCTAGACGACATTGAACTAAAAAAGAGAGTTCTGGAGGACAGACCATTCCTTAAGGATTTCGGGCTAACCCCAGAAAATCCAGGGCTCATAATCTTCAGAATACCTGAAGGTGAAGCATACTTCTGGAATATAGAAAACACATTCCAACCTAAAAAGATGATAAAATTTAGAAGCAAATAAATAGGGATTGATAAATAAATTATTCTTATAAGGCTGAAATGGAAGGAAGAATACTATGTATACATTTACAAACCAATTTAATTCGGATAATAACAACATGGAGTTTTTGAAAGCCACTATGATGGGGCCGAACGCGATGCGAGTATCAGAAGAATTGGCTTCATACCTAAACATCAATGCGAACATGCGAATACTTGACCTCGGCTGCGGATGTGGTCTTTCCACGCTTTTGCTGAGGAAAAAATATGGCGCGTCCGTATTCGCCGCCGACCTTTGGATTTCACCAACTGAGAATTATGAACGGTTCCAATCTATCGGGATTGATGATAAGGCCGTTCCGATTTCGGTCGACGCGACCAAAGGCTTGCCTTTTGCAAACGGATATTTTGACCTGTTGTTTAGCGTGGACGCCTATCATAATTTCGGAGATACAGCGGAAATGCTCCCGTCGCTCATTCCCTTTGTGAAAAAAGGCGGCCATATTGCCGTGGCTGTTCCCGGCATAAAGTATGAATTTGGGGAAAATGTCCCCGATGAAATGAAGCCGTTTTGGAATGAGGAAGTGGCAAGGACTATCCACTCCCTTGCTTGGTGGAAAGATTTATGGAGCGAAGCAGAGGGTATTGAAATAACAGATATCCGTGAAATGAACTGTTGTAAACAGGCATGGGATGAATGGCTTACCAGTCCTAATCCCCATGCTGCAGGCGATATAAAAATGATGGAAGCTGAAAATGGACAGTATTTTAATCTTGTCCAATTGATTGCTAAAGTCCTCTGATATTTTAATATTTCTCAGTTTCACAATATCATAAATACAGTTACTAGCTAAAATGAGTTAATCCCAAAGGGGTGTATTAGATTGAAAGTTACTGACGATGTATATGCGTTAGACGCGACAAAAGGAAATTACGCATACCTTATTCTCAGTGAAGAAATAATATTAGTTGATACGGGGCGTCCCGGACAGGGAAAAGCCATACTAAATGAATTAAAATCCATGAACATCAAACCAGAGGATATCAAACATATACTCATAACCCACCATGACATAGACCATATAGGAAATCTCGCCTTACTTGAAGAGGAAACTGGTGCCAGTATCTGGGCTTCAAAGGAAGATATTCCCTATATTTATGGTGAAAAAAATCGTGAGGGGATTAAAAGATTTCTTTCGTTTATCTTCAGGATAAAAAAACCGGGAAAAATAAATCCATTCCCTGAAGATCATAAAATTGGAGATATTTCAGTGATTCCCACTCCCGGTCATACTCCTGGACACGTATGTCTGGTTTATAAAGATGTTTTATTTGCAGGAGATCTAGTCAGAACATCCAAAGGACAGATAGAACCTATGCAATCATTTATAAACTGGGATACCGATCTTTCACTGGAATCCATTAAAAAAGTTGGGTATTTACCATTTAAATGGATATGTCCCGCTCACGGAGGGCCTGTTAAGCGGAACGGTGAATGGAATATAAATATGTAAAATTTTAACGTGGAAATCATGGCAAGAATAACAAAAGACCCGGAGACAAGAAGAAAAGAATTCATTGGAGCAGCCAGAGAATTGTTCATGGAAAAAGGATTTGAACAAACATCTATAAGCGATATCACCGGCCGATTGGGTATGTCCCATGGATCCTTCTTTTACTACTTCAAATCCAAGAATGATGTGATGAAAGCAGTGATATGTGATATACTAAACTATTGGAAGGAATTTATGGATAATCTGGTGGCAAATGAAGAGATGAACGGCCTAGAGAAGATGCAGCTCATACTACAGATGAGTATCGAATCATCCACTGTTAAACAGGATATAAACGAGTTTTTCGAGAAGGAAGGGAACGCAGCCATGTATCAAGAATACAGAAAAAGATCCCATGAAATAATTATGCCTTTAATAACGGAGATCGTTGAACAGGGAGTGGAAGAAGGGATATTTGACCTGGAATTTCCCAAGGAAACTGTGGAATATGTGGGATACATTCTGCAGAATTTGGGGAGTAGTCTTCGAACCTCCAATGTATATGAATACCGGAGAAAAATACGAGCCCTGGAGATTTTCCTGACAAGAGTGGCCGGGATTGGAGAAAACGAGTTCAGCCTACTCGGATCTGAGGAAAAGATGAAAAGTTCTCAACAGGAAAAATACTGGGATAAACTAGCAGAAGAAAAGGAATTCCCTACACCCTTCCATATTGAGGAGTTCGAAAAATATGCTTCCCGGGATATGAATATCTTAGACGTTGGTTGTGGATACGGGAGAACCCTAAATAAGTTATACAATAATGGCTTTAAGAATTTATCCGGTGTAGATTATTCACAGGGCATGATAGACAGGGGATTGAAGTTGTATCCCCATCTAAATCTCATAAAAAATGATGGAGATAAGATCCCATTTCCCGATGGTGAGTTTGATTCTGTGCTTCTTATAGGTGTGTTAACCTCCAATGTTGAAGATGATGCCCAGGAAAATTTAATCTCAGAAATTTCAAGGGTTCTAAAGGGGGATGGAATTTTATACATCGCCGATTTCCTGATAAACCAGGATGAAAGGAATCTTAAACGATACCAGAAATATGAAGATGAATACGGGATTTATGGGGTTTTCAAACTTGATGAAGGCCTAGTTTTAAGGCACCATACCGAAGAACATATTTTAGAATTGATAAAAGGCTATAAGAAGGTTGTATTTGAAAAAACTGTTTATGAGACTATGAATGGTCATAAATCCAATGGTTTTTATTATTTAGGGAAGAAACAACAATTATATTAATTTTAAAGGGTCATAAATTACATCATGTCTTCTGGAAAAATACCCATCTACTTTGCAAAAACCGGGAAGATTGAACTGGTGGACAGGGTAGAAAAGACCGATGAAGAGTGGAAAAAGGAACTCAGTCCAGAATCCTACGATGTGGCCAGGAAACAGGGAACTGAACTGGCGTTCACAGGTAAATACCATGATTGTCATGAGGACGGGATATATCAATGTGTTTGTTGCCACACAGACCTATTTGACTCTAAAACAAAGTTTGACTCAGGGACTGGATGGCCCAGTTTCTGGGAGCCCATTGCAGAGGAAAATGTAGCCACTGCAGTTGACACCAGCCATTTCATGGTGAGGACCGAGGCATTATGCACCCGGTGTGGCGCGCATCTGGGTCATGTTTTTGATGATGGTCCGCCACCAACAGGGAAAAGGTATTGCATGAATTCTGCATCGCTACATCTGGTTAAAAGATTGGATCTCTAGCAAAAGATAAGGATCTCTAGCAATCATGTTTATTTAGTTTCAATTACTTTTGAGGAGTTTAGGGTATAGAAAATATCTAAGTTCCAATCTTCAAATTATCATTTAAACTTTTAAGGAGTTTAATGGCAGAATAAGCAGCTAAAACACTAGTTTTCGGATTGGTAGTGCAACTCATATTTCGAGTGGTGGTCTTAAACTCACCAAAATCACCAACCACATGCACATCGTGGATATTGTGATCAACACTCGGGTCAGCTATGATTTTCACATCTGCTTCCTTATCACAGGCAATACTCAAAGCTGCAGCTACGTTCATGTTTTGGGGGAATTTACGCACAGCATCACTGGCTTTACCTTCATATAATACCATTTCTTCATTAATTGAAATTCCCAGTGATTCTGGGGGTTTTCGTGTTACCAGGTTCAATTCTGTGATTTCACCCACAGAAGCAGCTTTTATACCATCTAAACCTACAATAGCTCCAGAAGGTGTGTATATTCTGGATTTATTTTTTATAGCTATCCTTTCCAATTTGTTTTTAAATTCTAAATCTAAAAGAGCACCAACACTCATGATGATGACATTTTTTCCATTTTTAAGGATCTGAGGAACAGTTTCTATCACTGCTTGGGGAGATGCAGCTTCAACCACCAGATCCACCAGATTTAACATGTCTTTTAAATTTAAGGCCACTGTTCCACCAACTTTAGATGCGATACTTTCCGCTCTTTTCGTGTCCCTGTCGTAAAAACATGCTAGATCTACGCCCAGTTTACCTTTTAAAGCGTGATCTGTGATTACATTAGCTATTGCACCGCATCCTAAAATACCTACTTTTATAGCATCTCTTTTTATGAGATTTCCTGATTGGGATCTAGAAAATGAATCTTCACTATGTTCTGTCTCTAAAAATTCATACAATGCTGTCTCATTCATTTACATGCTTCCTTCTCAGTTTATGTTTGTCTTGAAGTTCAATAGGGCATCTTAAAGATGGGGGATACATTTGAGCGAAAAATGATCTTCAGACACCCTATTTACTTCAGCCATCAGCCCTAAGGGAGGTGATGTATGGTTTGGCGTTAACATCTTCACAGTCAAAGATTAGGGCTACTTGGTCAATATAAACTGGATTTTGCTAATATAATTTGCATTCAGGGTCTATACCAGTGATTCGTATTCCTGCGTCTTTACAGGTTTTTTTGATGTTCAACCCAATGAGTAGTGGTGTGATCTTTTCTATGATCTGTGCCCTTTCTAGAGGCCCGCAGTCTACAACTTGTACTCCGGGTATTTTTTCGATTAATTTAGCCACTGTTATTTTAGATTCCTGGTTATCACCAGATATCAAGCAATCACAGTCTATGGGTCCATTGAAGTTCATCAGGGCTCCGCTGCTTATGTTGTTAAATGCACAGATGACATTGGTATCCGGTAAGATCTTCTGTGCTCTTTCAGAAGCTGCTCCTTCAGGCAGGTATAAACATCTTGTGGGAGATCCGCCAATTGCTGTCTCTAAAGGTCCCGTTGCATCCATCAATATCTTCCCAGTTGCCCCTTCTTTAATAGACAGGAGAGTTGCTCTTTGAGCGGCTAAAGGCACGGTTAAAACCAGTACGTCGGCTTCTTTTGCAGCGTCAGGGTTTTCAGCAGCTTTCAAATTCTCTACATCACCTAAAAGGTCTTTAACTTTATCTACGGCCTTTTGTGCTTTTTCCATTGTCCTTGATCCGATTATAACATCTTCTCCAGCTTGCACAAACCGTATGGCAATTCCTAAACCCTGGCCACCAGTTCCGCCTATTATTGCTATTTTCATTTTTATACTCCATCTTATTTTTAAAAAAGGATAGTATCTAGGTTATTACCTAGATACAGGTCCAACCACCATCTATTGAGAGTAGTTGTCCGGTAGTGTAAGATGAGGCATCTGAAGCAAAGTAAATGACAGCTCCGTTTAATTCGCCTTGTGCGCCTACACGACCCATTGGACAGTAAGTTTTAACAACATCTTCGAATTCTTTATCAGCTATGATATCGGCTGTCATTTCACTTTCGAAGTAAGCAGGCCCAATTGCATTTACTGTTATGTTGTATTTTGCCCATTCAGTTGCTAAAGCTTTGGTTAATAGTTTAACTCCACCTTTAGCTGCAACATAGGCAGATAGGCCCAGTCCGGTCATTGCTACCGTACTGTGAATGGAACCGATATTTATGATTTTACCATATTTTTGTTCAACCATGACTTTTCCAACTTCTCTGGCAACGTAGTATACGCCATTTAAATTGGTGTCGATTGTTCTGTCCCAGTCAGCAATGGGTTGTTCTTCGGCAGGGTGGAATACAGCAACACCCGCACCGTTAACTAAAATATCAATACGACCATAACGATCTTTAACTTTAGCTACGGATTCAGCAATGTTATCAGTATCTAATACGTCTGTAACTACATACATTGCTTCAATACCTTTGGCTTCAAGGTCTTTTTGAACATTTTTAAGTTTTTCTTCCCTTCTTGCAAATAATGCAATTTTTGCACCCTGTTCACCAAGAGCTGTTGCCAGTTGAACTCCTAGACCAGATGAACCACCTGTTACCAGGGCAACTTTTCCATTTAAGTCAAATAGGTTTTTCATTTTTTCTATCTCCGCTTAATTTAACAATATTTTTTTTCAAAAAAGTTGATATTTTTTATAATGTGACCATAGGTTTGATTAAGTCTCGTGGTTTGTCTTTCATCAAGTAAAGAGCTTCTTCAACTGATTCAAGCCCTTTGAATCTGTGACTGATTAGTAATGATGGATCCATACGTCCCTGTTCCACAACATTTATGAGTTTTTCCATACGAAGTCTGCCACCCGGGCATAATCCTCCAGTAATAGTCTTATGTGCCATACCAGCTCCCCAGGCAAAACGAGGAATTGGTAATATGTCTCCTGCACCTTCATAATTCTGGACACCGTAATAATTTATGTTAGAAATTGTTGAACCTGCTTTTGCCATTTGAATGGCTTGTGCAAAGGTTTCAGAATTACCTCCAGCTATAATTACGGCATCAGCACCTTCTCCGTTAGTTTCATTTAATATTTGTTCTACGATATCACCTTCTCTGTAGTTAATGATATCGGTAGTTCCGTATTCTTTAGCTATGTTTATACAATTTGGACGGCTTCCTACAGCAAATAATCGCCCAGCACCCCTTAATTTTGCACCAGCCACAGCACATAGGCCTACAGGCCCAATACCTATAACTACTACAGTATCCCCAATTTGGATGTTTGCATTTTCTGCACCACTGAATCCGGTAGTTACCATATCTGTTAGCATGAGTGCTGCTTCGTCAGACATATCATCGGGTTGTATAGCTAAATTTCCGTCTGCATCGTTGACCAGGAAATATTCTGCCATACTACCATCCCGGAATGTAGTAAATTGAATACCTCCCAGTAAACAACCAGCATGTTGGTGAAAACCACATTGTGAAGCTTTAGCACTCCAATCAGGCGTAATAGCAGGTACAATTACTTTGTCACCTGTTTGAAGTCTGTTACTTCACTTCCAACCGAATCAACAATACCTATAGCTTCATGACCTAAGATTCTAATTTCCCCTCCAAGATCCACACCTCCTTCATATACAGTGTGAATATCTGAACTACAAGGTGCCAGAGCTGTTGGCTTAATTATTGCATCTTTAGGCCCAGCTTTTGGTTTTTCCTTTTCTATCCATGCCACTTTATTTGGTCCAGTCATTGCAAACCCTTTCATATTATCATCTCCTTTTTTAATATTCTAAATATATTACCATTGATTATGACAGACATACTAGTCTGTCTGTGATTTCCAATAATGCAATTCTTATATTTAAGATTACCGACATACTAGTCTGTCTGTTTTATATATGATGAATAATAAAGAGAAATATACAGAATAATTGAGAAGTTATATTACTACATAGCTCATAAAATCAAATTTAAGTTAATTTTCATAGTAATAATAAAAAGATATTTATTTCTTAAACTTATAAAAAGTATTATAAATTTATAAATCTTTAAACCAAATTTTGCTTATTGATTACTCTTGGAATGATTAAAAAAAACATATTTTTCAATTAGGGGATTATTTGAAGTTAAATATAAATTAAAAGGGAATAACTTATGGATACAAAATCAAGGATTATGGAAACAGCTTTTAAACTTTTACTTAAAAAAGGATTTGATAATGTTTCTATAACTGAAGTTAAAAGAGAATCAAACATCACTACCGGCGGATTCTATCACCATTTTGATAGTAAAGACACGTTGATGGTTGAAGTAATAAAAAAATACTTATTTAACTATTTTTATTTAACCATGGAGCAGATTAAGAATTTTGAAGGCACCCCCAAAGAAAAATTAGAAGTTGCAATATTATCAATGACTGGTGATGATTCTGTAATCAATGAAACTACTCAGCTTGTGGGAGGTCCTGAAAAAATAGATTACAGAACACTACACCTACTATTGATAGAAGGTGTTCAGAAATATGATATGATAAGTGAAATTTATACAGAGTTCTTCCGTAAGTTATTTGATTTTATTAAGGATGTAATAAATGAAGGCATAAGTCAAGGCGTAATAAGATCGGATATTAATCCGGACATAATTTCAGAGGTTATAGAAACTACGATAATGGGAACTGTCATAATGTGGATAGCATTGCCGGAAAAATCCATGAAAGAAAGAGTCGAAACTAATATAAATGAAATATGGGAACACATAAAAAATTAGTTTCAAATATAACAAAATTTTTATTTACGTCATCACCAGCGATAACACTTTAATTAAATGAAGGTAACATTAAAAATAATATCACTAACATTACTTTTCATCTGCTCTCATCAACTTTTTATTAAAGTAAAAATATATAGGAAACCATATGATAAAAGGAAAGGCAGCCTATCTAAAACGACTAACATCCAAGATACAGATACCAAGTGTGGATGTTGGCCGGGAATTAGACGGCAGCACACCACCCTCTGTTTTTATTGGAAGCTGGAACTACCCTAAAGTATTCGCCGGCCCCATGATAGCCCCAATACAGGGTGATACCACTATAATGGACACCCCCGAGGTTTGGATACAGAATGATAAAACCCAGGAAGATATCATAGGTTACCGACTTAACCTGGTCCGGGGAAAACTCACCAACAAGGTAACCGACCTGGAGAATCCCTTCGTTGAAAAATTACAGGAAATATCACTGGCCTCTACCTCCATCAACAGCGAAGCAGAGTTCAGTAGCAAACCACGAGGAAGATCCTTTAATGAAGAACACGCCCCTCACGGCCCCACCGCTCTTCTTGAAAAATTTGATATAGAAACCGTCAAATGGGATCGGGAACTGGAGAAAGCCTACTACGACAGTGACCTGAAGGCGGCTGATGCAGTGATGCACCTCCATGATAAAGAAGTGCCCTTCTCACATATACAGAAAGCCTTCTCTGTGGGAACCATGGGAGTAGGTAAAAACAGGAAAATGGTTCCAACCAGATGGTCCATCACAGCCTGCGACAGCACCATAGGTAACAGATTACTAAGGGAAATCAGAAGTTATGATATGATTGAAACCCACCGGGTTTACGAGTACAGTAGCCTTAATAACTACTACGCTGTGCTTTTACTGCCCCTGGAATGGCAGTTCGAATGGATGGAAGCCTTCCTCCATGTACTGGGAAGGGAAGAATTAATATTCTCTGATTATGAAAATAACGGGGGCAAGAAAGGTTACTCCCGGGTTGGTGGCTGTTACTACACCTCCAAGATGGCCGTCCTGGAGGAATTGGCCCAGGAGAAAAAACAGGCAGCTGCTATTATCTTGAGAGAAGCCTACCAGGGCTACATACCCCTGGGAGTGTTCAACGTCAGGGAAAATATCAGAAGTGCCATGAACCAGCCCTATAGGGAATTTGAGGATATGAAAACTGCCCTATCCTATATATCCAGTAATCTCACGTTGCCCCTGGAAAAATTCATTAAAACCAGTGACCTGTTAAAAGAGCTGTTACAATCCAGACAGACTACTCTGGATAGTTTTATAAGGGTTTAAGTCTTTTCTATTTTCCCCTATGAATTTTTAAGTTCATCTGACATTCATCTTATTATTCTTTAATTTTACCGGCACGTAGAAATCAACCTCGGATTCAGGATTATCCATTCCCATGTATCTGGTCTTATCATAGGCTAATACCATGTAGGGATAGGCTTCGTCATAATCTGAGTTTGGAAGCCATTCTCTCCATATGTATTCACCACCTCGGAACATATCTTCTCCTTTAAATGTGAATACAGCGTATTTTGTGTGGGGTAGTGCTTTACAGAACATCTCAACTGGCATTTTTTCCAGTTCCCCCACTTCAATCCCGGCATACACATAGAATTTTCCAGTTTCCTGGTAATCATCTGGTTGAATATGCACTTCGTATGCCACGTCATTTACCACTTCTTTTTGTAAAATATCACCATACTTTTCATATAATTTAAAAAATCTATTCCATAACACCCCAATTTCATTTTCTATAGTCCATTCTTTACTGGAATGAAATGGATCACCATAATAAACACAGCCCACTAATTTTAAAGTCTTTTCCCTAATTATTTTAATTTTTCTGGGTTTAAATTGGTCTTGTTTCATTTTATTCCTTCATAAGACTTAAATTATCCTTAACGGGATATAAACCGTATTAAATACTAATTTTGGCCATCGATATATTTAGTATCCCCTCCTGTATTAATTATAATTTGTTACTGGATGTTGACTCAAAATCCTAAAAAACCAATTAAAATATAACCTAATGTTCTCCTCTCCATTCTGGCCACAGGAAAGAAAGCCATTTGGGGATTTTCGGATCTTTTACTCTATCAAAAGCAGGTACATATGGCTTCAAATCAACTATAGGGGTTCCGTCAAAGGCGTCGATATTTGATATCTCAACAGTTCCATCTTTTTCATTTACATCAATCACCCTACAGGTAGTCAATGCCAAAGGATTCGGACGGTACTCTGATCGTGTGGCAAATACTCCTGTTACTTTATTGGTAGCGTATGGGGGTTTTGTGCGTAGTGCGGTTCGATATTTATTGTTAGAAAACCTATCTGCCCACCAGAATATCATAACATGACTAAAGTCCTCAAGACACTTTAATGCTGGTCGGTAAGGCTCTAGAATTTCTAAATATGTTTTGGAACTTTTATTGGTCACCTTTCCAATTTTAAAAATTTCATATACGTCCTGTGGTTTTGCAACATCATAAAATTCTATATTTGAGTTTATATCTTCTATTGTTGTTTCTTTAACAATGGGAAACTGTATTTCTGTTAAAAGTTCCTCTTCAGGCACTTCTTGTGGGCTGTTAAGGTAGATTTCTCTGGGAGCTCCAATCATCTCACAACCCTCTTTTGTGATGTATTCCATCATCATTCCATAGGCAGAACCTAATTGAGGATAAGGTCCTTTATGGATGCGGGATAGAACATGGTGTTCAGACATCGTTTTTACAGAAACCCTTTCATCATCTTTAGCATCCCCCTGAAAAGGTATTCCCACCTCATATTCCATTTCTTCTGGTGATACTTCCATGGGGCTGGTATAATAAACTACAAATGGGGGTTGGATAATTTGAAGCCCCTTATCTATTATCCATCCTGTTATTTCTCCTATTATTTCTCCCATCTCTTCAACTGGACCTGTATGGGAAATACTGGCTACTTGATTTTCCTTTACCTTTTCTAATCTAATTTCCATGATTAACCTCCACATTAAATCTTTAATTGAATTGTGGTTGTCGACAATATAAAAAGTTTACTATTATATGGAATATTATTCCATTATTTTATGAACTTTATATAACTTTATAAAAAAAACCCATTTAAAAGAAAAAAATTTTTATCTAACCAGAAAAAAGATTAATATATGGAAAAAAAAGGAAATTTAAACTCTTCAAAAGAGTTTCTTTTAAATTCAGCCCCTGAGATTATCTCTATTTTAAAAACAATTGCTCATCAAAAACGGTTTGAAATTCTCATTCTACTATTAGAAGGGCCTTTAACATTTCAAAAATTGCTTGAAAAAACTACTTTGAAAAAATCTGCATTATCTAACCACCTAAACGATCTAAAAGACAAACATCTGGTGGATAAAGTTCAGCATGGAACTTATAAAATAACCGATTACGGTAAAAACTATGTTAAATCAATTGAAAATGCATACAGAGAAAATTATAACATAAAAAAGAAAATTAAGGAAAAAAATCAGATGTTAAAGCTTACAAAATCATTTTTAGAGCGAGATAGATAAACCCATTATTTTCAAATAACATCGCTAAGTTCATTCATTTTTGCATATAAGATGATTTAAATGGAACTTTACTTCAAAAAACCTTCAAAGGAAGCCAGGGAGGCAATGTGTGAAGCAGTTAATCAGATTCCTTCAAAAAATCAGTTGATTAAATCGGCAGAGAAGGACATATGTAATTTAACCCATCATAAATACTCAAAGATTCTAAACAGTGGTAATTCAGCCATATTTACTGTTATGAGCAATTTTCAAGGTAAAATTATGGTACCGGATCAGGGTGGTTGGTCTGGTACAATTAAAATAGCTGAATATCTGGGACTTGAAATAATTTACCTACCCACAGATGAAGGTTTAATAAATCCCAATTTATTAGATGATATATTAATAAAAAAAACCCCTAAAGCTCTTTTTTTAACCAGTTTTGCAGGATATACAGCTGAACAGCCCTTAAAAGAAATCTATAATGTCTGTGATGAAGAGGGAGTTGTGCTGGTAGAGGATGCATCGGGAGCCTTAGGTGATGAGACAAGCCGATTGGCCAATGGAAAGCATTCCCATATCATCTTAGCTTCTACAGGTTCTCCCAAGATAGTGAACGTGGGAAATGGTGGTTTCATATCCACTGACCTGGAAGAAGTGCTGGAAACACCGCTCAAATTTTTACAGGCAGATCATGTTACCTGTGCTGGTATCTCCCAGGAAATAAAAAATGCCCCATCCCTACTATCAAAAACTATTTCATCCTGTTCCTATTTGAAAGAAAAATTGGAGGATGTATTCCATGAAGATAGGAGGGGTGTAAACGTTATCTGTAAGGCGGATAACCCTAAAAAATTAGCGACCGAATTAAGGGCTGCCCTGAAGGTACGTAACGGTGGTATGATATCCAAGTGTCCCAGGTATGACCGGATACTGGAGGATGCCGTTGCTTTAGAAATAAAAAACCTGGATATACGTTGTTTAACCCGTGAAAATCTGGATAGGATGATTGAATTGGTGAATGATTTAAATACAGCCTAATTCACGTTTCTAAAACGAGTAACGAGGTTCTCTCTATCATCGCCCCGGTTATACCGCCGGAATTTTCTATCTCTTCATCAGAGATCTGATAGAGATCCTTTAAGTGATTCTCATCTGCTTTTAGGACTTCATCATCCCTTTTTCCAAGCAGTAATTCTAATTCTTTATCCACACTGCTGTTACAATCTACTAGAACTGCACAGATATTATTTAACCCTCTTTTTAACCCTAATATCTGGAGTGCCTTTGATATCTGCCTTTGGGCCGATGCTCGTACACAGATTTCCAAGCCCAGATCCTTTGCAAGATTTTCATTTCGTTTAAAGGCGTAAAGTGCCTGTTGGGCTGCGTGGAGGATGTGTTCTTCCCCGGCTATACCGTCTGCATTTAAAAGCTGTATGATACAGGAATCACCGGTTATATCATCTAATTTTCCTAGTAAACCAGGGATGTCCTCTACAACTGTGGAAAATCCTAAGACCTGAATTTCGTGTTCCATTATAAAATCCTCAAAAAAAATAAAAAGTTATGTTAAGATTATAAGTCGCCTTCTCTTACTTTTTTAACATATTTTGTGCTGAGTATCTTGTTTATTCCACTGAGGTATGCTTCTACACTGGCCATTATGATATCTGGCTGTGTGCTCCTGGCGGTTACTATGTCACCGTTGTGTTTGAGCTTAACCACCACATCGATAAGGGCGTCTGCGCCGCCGGTTATGGCATCTACATGGTATTCTTCCAGTTCTATATCTGCGAAATCCTTTATACTCTTTTTAACTGCGACTATCGCAGCATCTACAGGTCCTATACCTATACCTGCCTCAAGCACTTCCTTATCTTCTATATTAAGTCGTAGGGATGCTGTGGGGGTTACTTTACTTCCAGATACTACGGTGAGTTCCTCAAGTTCAACCACTTTCTCGGCCATCACACCTAGTACGTCCTCAGTGATGGCCTGTACATCTACGTCGGTTACGCATTTACCCTTATCACCTAAGGACTTTATACGGGTGAATATATGCTTGAACTGTTCATCATCCACCTTCAAGCCCATCTCCTGTATCCTTTTCTTGATGATATGGGATCCCACGTGTTTTCCCATTACAAATCTTCGCTTGTGACCCACCAGTTCAGGGGTTATGGGTTCATAGGTCTCTGCCTTCTTCATCACCCCATCGGCGTGTATCCCGGATTCATGGGCAAATGCATTTTCACCCACGATGGCCTTGTTGGGCTGTAAAGGTATACCCGTGACTCTTGAAACTGTTCTAGAGACGTCATATAACATTTCAATATTTATATCAGTCTTTACATCATAAAGGGAGTATAGTGAAACCACAGTTTCCTCTAATGAAGCATTCCCTGCTCTTTCTCCTATCCCGTTTACTGTTACATGGGCCTGGGTCGCCCCGGCCTGCAGGGCGCTCAGTGTATTGGCAACTGCCAGTCCAAAGTCGTTATGACAGTGCACACTTAACGGTTTTTTGAGTTTTGACAGTCTACTGTAGAAATCCCGGGATTTATCAGGTGTCAACATGCCCACGGTGTCACAGGCACATATCCTATCTGCTCCTGCCTTTATCCCCTCACGGAACAGTTGTGTAAGGTAATCCAGGTCACTCCGGGTTGCATCTTCTGCTGATAATTCAACGAGTAGACCCTGGTCCACCGCGTATTCTGTGGTGTTGATGGCCAGATCCTTAACTTCTTCCCTGGTTTTACGTAGCTTATGTTCAATGTGCAGGTCAGATGTGGGCACCACCAGGTGTACGCTGTCCACTCCGCATTCCAGGGCGGTATCTACGTCGACTTTCACTGCCCGGGCGAAGCTGCATATCTCTGCTGGTAAATCTTCTGCTACGACCTTTTTTATTCCTTCTCTTTCACCCTCGGAGGTTATGGCTGATCCAGCTTCAATGACATTTACACCTAGATCACTGAGTATGGTTGCTATCCTCAATTTCTCATCGGGAGTAAGTGATACTCCTGGTGTTTGTTCACCGTCTCTAAGCGTTGTATCGAATATTTTAACGTCCAAGGAAATCCCTCTCTTTTTTTTGATAAATTATTAACCATTATTCAATCCTTAACTAGAACAGAAATTACTCTGGTTAAACTCTTGTGCATTCTTATATGATGTTGTTCTATTATTTTAAATTTTGTTCCCCCTACAAACTCCGTGATGTCCATGTAATGGGGTGTTGCCATACATATCCGTCCATCATCCTTGACCAGGTTTTCCAGGGATATAAGAGCCTCTTCACAGAGCCTATGGCTCTCCTCGCCCCGTGTTGATGCAGATATACCATATGGCGGGTCGGTGGCTACAGCGTCTACTTGGTAGGGGAGTTCTAATTTCCGTACGTCTGCCTTGAAAACTTCGTAATCACTGATGTTACAATATTTGAGGTTTTCTATGGTTCCTTTAACCATTTTATAGTCTATATCTGTCCCTACCACCCTGGCACCTATAATACCTGCTTCTAAGAGTATCCCTCCCGTGCCGCAGAAGGGGTCGAGCAGTCTCTCCCCCCTCTTTACCATGGTCAGGTTCACCATGCACCGGGCCAGCTTGGGACTCATGGAGCCCGGGTAGAAGAAGGGCCTTTTATGTGGTTTTAAATCGAAAAAATGTTTTTTAGGAATTTTAATTATCCTTAACCCCAGAAAGGCTTTATCATCCATTAAAATGGTTCTTATGAATATCCCTGGATCTTCCAGGTTTACCTTAAATTTATCCCCTGTTTTTTCCCTGATGATGCCACCAATAGCTTTTTCAAGCTTTAGGGTATTAACTTCAGATGTTCCCTTTTTTTTAACTCTAACCATGTATTCATCGGTTACTATATCTTTCCAGGGGTAATCTTTAACTCTGGTTAGAAGATCACCCGCATCTGTACTTATCAATAACTGGAAGACTTCATGGGTCAGTGATAATCTGCTTAACGATGATTTGAAATTTACTAGAGAATTTTGAAGATATTCTTCCGGTACCTCAATGGTTACAAAACCATTACACTTCTGTTTAAATGTGTAAGGAATTTCCTCCGTCTTTAAAACAGCGTTTAATTCTGCTTCGGGTAGAGTTTCATGCTCGAGTGATAATATAAAAGCTATTTCCATGGTATCACTTGTTGGGTGTTATCCAAGTAAAACAGACAGTCCCCTGGTAAGTATCTTGGGGAGTATCTTGAATAGAATACCCCGTTTAAACAATTCCTTTACCAGGGAGGACTGGTCATCCATCTCACCATATTTAGAGATGATATCTTCAGCCCCCTCTTCCTTAAGTTTACAGAACATGAAGTCCAGATCATCATCTGATAATGAACTAAATATCTTCTGCACCATTAACTGGGTTTTAAGTTCATTTTTAAAGTTTTTACCATAATTTATATTGTACTCCCTTAAAATTCCCATGTCATCCTTTTCCAGGGCTTTTTCTGCCGCGTTTGCAGCGATTTGCGCACATTTAAATCCTATTATAAGCCCACCCCCGGTGGTTGGTTTAACCTGGGAGGCAGCATCACCTAAGAGTAAAACATTATCCTTTACTATCTTCTTTTTATTGTTATATACTGGGATTTTTCCAGTGTACTTTTTAATTACTCTATAACCTTCAAAATCCTGATCACTATCTAAAAACCTTTTCAACATATCATTTAAGGTGTGATAATCAAAGTTCCCAAACAATCCCACCCGTGCGGTGGATGTTGTTAGGGGGATTACCCAGATAAAACCAGGGGATATTGTCGAGTATGCATGTAAATGCACACAATCCATGTCAAATAAGTCACTACCAAAATCCACCAGTAATTGGGCTGCCTGTAACTGTTTTTCATCTGATGAACCCATGGATAATTTCCTGGAAACAATAGAATCGCTTCCATCAGCACCTACCATAATTTTACCATGAAAATCTCCTTTTCCATCTCCTATGATAACACTGGAACTTTTAGGGTCTAAATTCCTTACATTTTGTTTCAAAAATAGTTCAGCTCCGGCATCTACAGCTTTCTCGGCGAGAAATTGGTCATAACCAACCCTATCTATAACGTAAGCTTCTGGCTTACCTTTGGCAACCTTTAGAATATGATTCGAGGGAGAATGTAGATAAGCCCCGTAGAAGGGGTTGATGATAAGTTCATCTGGTAATATATTTACCTCTTTTATCTGCTTACCCAGGAGTCCGGCACATTGAAGGGGCACCCCTACCCGGGTTTTTTTCTCAATTATCCCTACTTTAAATCCTTTCTCCACCATATACCTAGCGAAGGTGGTGCCTACGGGCCCGGCACCTACTATTAATACATCGTGCGTCATTTTATTTTATTTCCTTAATAATTCCATAACCACATACACTGAAAGTTTACTCCACCCATTCAAAGAATCTTGCAACAGCGAATAAAAGAACATTATCATGATTATATCATTTTTACAATCTCACCCAATAAATCATTTTGAAATTAATATTAAAGCTGTGATATTAAAAGAAAATTTCATCTTCTTAACACGTCCCATAAACCCTTAAATAATACCATAGCCGGTATTATTTCAATCCTGCCAATCCACATATTGAATATAAAGAGGATTTCTGCTATAGTGGGCATTGTAGGAGATGTAATGCCCGTAGAAAGCCCTACATTACCCTGAGCAGACGCCACCTCAAAAAGTGAATCTATTCCTCCGTAACCGTACTGCATCAAAACCACCCAACTTATAGAAATGAAAAGCAGATAAAGGAAAGTATAACTCCCTGCTTCTCTAATCTCAACATCACCTACAGATTTACCGCTTATCTTCCTGATTATAATGGATCCTTCTGGTGAAATTATCCTCTTTATCTCCCAATAAGCCGATTTCAACAGGGTCACAACTCTAATAAGCTTCAAAGCACCTGTTGTAGAACCGGCGGCCATACCTATAATCATGGCAATAGCAAGTATCACCTTAGGATAATCTGCCCAGGCTGCCATGGTACTTACAGGAAGTGTGCTGGAACCAGTACAGCTCAATGCAGAAACAACATAAAAAATAGCGTTAAGGTTGGTGAATTTAGCATAAACAATCAGAAGTACAGAAAATACAGCTACGATAATAATCATTGCCTGGAACTGCACGTCACGGAAAACATCTAAAACTCTACCTTTCAATGCTTTATAATGGACTAAAAAACTGGTACCACCTATGATCATCAATATAATGGTTATTAGAGTAATTAAATCGCTACCATAGGCCCCTATATTATTATTTTTAATAGACATGCCTCCGGTGGAGAGGTTGGTGAAGGTGTTGTTTATTGCATCAAAAAGGGGCATACCGGCCAATACATAAAGCACAATACCCAGAATAGTGTATAAAAGATATATCCACCATATAGTTTTTACCGTGTTAGTGATACTGGGCTTTATCTTTTCTTCACGTGCTTCAGACTTATATAAACGAGCAGCAGCTGTTCCTGGCCTTATCAAAATACCAATAACCATTAGTACTACCCCTAAACCACCAACCCACTGTTCTATACTTCTTAAAAATAGAACTGATTTAGGGAGTATTTCCACGTCGGTGAATATACTCAAACCACTTCCACTCCAGGCAGACATGCTCTCAAAATAGGCGTTGAGAAAATCGATATTAGTAGTGTACATTAAACAAAGACTACCAATGAAAGCAGCCCAAAGCCAGGCCAGGGCAGCTATCATCATACCATGTTTTAATCGTAATCTTCTATCTTCGAAGGGCACTCTTCTTAATATAAACCCAACTGCAATTGAAAATAGTCCAACACCCAGAAAAACAATTAAATGAGATTCACCGTATATTAAGGCAACTAATATGGGAATTAAGGTTACCACACCTATACCCTGCATTATTTGGCCCAGTGGGTTGGATATCAATAGAATATCCCTTATAACCATAGTTTTTTTCATTGTATCAATTAAAATAATGATGAATTAAAAGTAATATAGTTTGTTAAAAAAAATCACAAATAGATCAGAACTTAAATTTCTTATCATATTCCTCTATGACTGATTTCTTATCTATTTCACGCTGGTATTTCCGGTATCCGATATCTTCTCCCTGCATCAATCGATTTATGGTGTTATCCACCTGGTATGGGTTGGGAACATCCTCCAGTACCACCTGGGTGTGTTCATGTCCCCCGTAGATTTCAATATCCCCTGCACGGAAAAGCCTCTCTATAAGTCCCTGTGATACATCTATATCCTGGATCATGTTATATGGCATGTAAATCTTCCTTTTCCTGAATATTCCCTTTTTAATCATGATTCTATGGGTGGTGAGCATGTAATGGATGGCCCTCCAAGAGATAACATCCCATAGTATAGAAAACACCAGGACAATCACTATAAAAAGCAACAGGTAGCTTACACCCTGTACCAATGGTATCTGAATGTAATAAATCAAAAACTCCTGCGCGGACGCAAATAAGGACAGTATGGTGCTAAAGAAGTACAGAAGTAGGAGTAATACTATGAACTTAACGATAGTCGATCCTAGATTCAGTGTAAATCGTGGCCGGGTTTCAAATAGAACTTTTTCCCCCACATAGGAGTTTTCATCTCTTTCTGCCATTTCATATTCTCCCAGACAAATAAATATTTTATACTCACTCTTTTCTATCCTAAACCCCTTTATGTATTTTTATGGATATATTTATGGGTAACTCTAAAATATAGATGTGATGATGAAAGAAAAGATCTCCATTGAAGAGACACGGATCACCCTGAAAACAGACCTGAAAAAGCACCAGCTTTACTATTTTATTTTAAAACAGCGTAAAGAGCTTAAAAACTACATCTATAAACATGAAGATTTTCTACCAAGCTTGGAACCCCTTATAATTGAAGAAGCACCAGTTGTTGTTAAGATGATGGCCCGTGCCGGGAGATACGCGGAGGTAGGTCCTATGGCCGCTGTGGCCGGCACCATAGCCCAGCTCTCCATGGGATATCTCACCAGTGAAGGGGCTAAAATGGCCATCGTAGATAACGGTGGGGATGTGGCTCTTAAAACCAATAGGGATGTTATCATGGGAGTTTATGCCGGGGATTCCTCACTTTCTGGTCAGATCGGATTTAAATTAAAGCATAAAATGACCCCTATGGGTGTTTGCACCTCCTCAGGTACGGTGGGGCATTCCATCAGTTTCGGACGGGCGGATTCAGTCACCGTATTCGCAGATGAAGCCAGCGTAGCGGATGCCCTGGCCACATCAATCGCCAATGAAGTAAAGGGGGAGTTGGACAGTGATGCAGCCCAAAATGGTCTCTCCCGGGCGGAAGACTTCAGAGATCATATGAGGGGTGTTCTGGTAATCATGGGGGAATCTGCAGGGATGGTGGGTAAAATCCCCCAGCTAGTTAAAACGGATAAAAAGGTGGTTTTAGGGGATTTGTTTGATGTTTATTAAATATGAGGATCTTATCTGTGTCAGTACGGTGTGGATGACTCCAAATCTGTCCCCAACCAGAAGACATAAAACAATGTCCTTGTCACCGAACCCATAACATCCATGGAAAGAGTGCCCATACTGGTAGATGAAATCCAAGTTATTCATGATCCCATATTCAATGGTAGATATCCTGGAAGAACATGCAGAGTTGAAGAGTATCATATTCTTTAATGATCCTATAACTGTCATTCCCATGCTATGGTCGCATTCCAGGGTTAGATAGGTTTGATAGGCGTCATCTCCCACTGAAACCACTGCTGGGTGTGTTCTGGTCCAGGTTACATTAAACTCCCCTGCTGCTGTGTTTGCCAGGATATCATGGCAGTAAATCATCATCAACGCTGTGAAATTGTTTCCTGTACACTATCAGTGGTATCATATAGATAGACATCAACCCAATTACCGCTGATGTTTCCAGTAACTTGAGGTTTGAATGGTAAATATGTAGCTCTATAGTGTAGTTACTATCTATCGTGTTCCTGTTTTTGGTGTTGTAATTAGTCAAGGAGTAAATACCATTTTATTGTATCTCGCAGTGTTTTACATCTTTTTTTCTCCAATTCCTTATTAATGAGCCTATTAATATTATCGATACAAAAAGTGGGAAAGTGTAGTAAACAATTATATTTATATTTGGAGGAATCGATTTGATAAAAACCACTATCCACATTACCAACAAATTCATAATTAAAATCCTACGAAGAAGAACTACTTGATAATCGTCCATAAGTTCATACAAAAAAAGGATTACATAAAATATAACGAAAAAAATGATCTCGATATCTAAAAGAACCCCTGGGTCTTTAAAAAGGGAATAAATAAAGGATACTAAAATTCCAATCCCAATTACCCACAAAAATATCCTAAAAAACCTTTTATTTAACTCCATAAAAACACCATTAATTAGTCAATTTTCATACTCATATTCAAACAACCACATACTACTTTAACCCTCTAATTCTAATGAAAATGAAAGCTAAAATACCAACAAAGAAGCTTAATGTAAAACATAGGTAAAGCAAATTCGGATCAGATAAAAAACCTAATAAAAAGAGAATAAACATAACAATACTAAGATATAACCCATATTTTACTGTTTTTTTCAACTCTTTTTCATTCAATTAAACTACCTTCCATATTAATTCCTTTTCAAAATATTTTAAAAGTGAAACATAAAGTCTACAATAAAAGCGTATGAATCCACTCATGCCAATCTTGATTAAACTGTTCCTCATAACTCACATTTGTAGTCCAACCATCATACACAGAATTTTTTACTTGCCAATCTCCATTTATAACTGTTAAACCTCCAACTCCAATTGATATAACACCAGCAACTGTTCCCCAAGGTACAAATGGAAGTGCTACTATCCCTCTACCAACAGCATACATACCCGAATAAATTTTCGAAAGACCAACACCAAACCTTATCATCGAGTTAATATTGATATATTCTTTTTTTACCAGGAAATTTTCGCTTTGTCCATAAGTAAGGTTGGTTAATCCATCATGGAAGCAGTAAGCACCATAGTAATTATTTGTTGTGTTTATGTCCCTCATGATGCCGGTTTCAGAGTCAATGACCAGGATGTTATCATCATTTTCTATGGCTTTTACAATAAGGTAGTCATTTTGTATAAATGCTTCTAATGATGCGTTATTATAATAATAGTCACAGTATATTCGATGGGTTAGATGGCGGAGGAGCAGATATTAGTCAAACATTCATATCAGTGAATCTGATCCTAATCCAAATAAAATCAATATTATGCCCAGAATAATAAAAATAAAGATAACTAGCAATATTGGAGATTTAGGATTTGCGGAATAAATTAATAAGAAGCTAATTATTGTTAAACAACCTGCAATTATATACATAGAACCTGCCTTAATTATATCATCTCCTTTATCATTTATACCCTAAAAATTAAAATTATTTTCCAGTTATTATCCCGTTATCATCTTTAATCAAACCCACCAATCTTCATTGGTGTAAGGATCAACAGAATCTGCGATTAGAGTGGCGCTAATTATGCCAATACCACTACCAATACCCATTATAGCACCCACACCAGTTTCAGCAAGTAACACGCCAGCACCGATACATAACCCACCAGCAATATAGCCACCGTATACACCCAATCTATACATAAGTTTTCTCCAGTTGAATTGTTTTTTTTCTTGATTAAGGTCTTTGCCTAATCCATATGAATAACCCGTAAGAGTATCATGGAAACAGTAAGCACCATAGTAATTATTAATCGTGTTGATGTCCCTCATGATACATGTTTCTAGATCAAGCACTAGGAAATTATCATCACGATCCACAGCTTTGTATATGATGTAACCACCTTGAATGAAATATTCTAAAGACGCGTTATAAATTATAAGTTCATCTATTAAATCAAGCGTTACAGAATTCACCGACATGTCGAAGGTATTAATCTGTCCATATCCTAAATTATCCATCACAGCATATTCAATGGGTGAAATCGAAGAAGAACAGATATAGTTGAACAAGAGAATGTTTTTTAGTGATCCTGCAACCGTCATGCCCATACTGTGATCACATTCCAGGGTCAGATAGGTTTGATAGGCATCGTCTCCCACAGAGACTGCTATGGGGTGTGTTCTAGTCCAGGTAACATTGTATTCACTTGCAGCCTGATCAGCAACCTGATCATGAACGTACTCCGTTATCAAAGCTGTTAAGAAAGTTCCGTAAGCCGCTTTCATAGCCCCTACTGGGTAAGTGGAATTCTTGTTCAGCCAGTATGCGAGAATATCATCATTAACTTTGCTGGTGGCAATGGCAAAGCTTTTAACACCTTCATAACCCGCTGAGAATAAGCCGTCCATGTACATGATGGGACTTGTTCTAAGGATGGTGTTTCCGGTGAAGTTAAGATTAATTGTGTTGTTGGTTTCGGGGTCAGTAACTGTAATATTTGGAGCAGCTGCACCGGGGTAGGTTAATTTTACTGTCAGGTTGTCTACGAATTCCAGTCGGTGGTTCTTGATAAATTGTAGTTCGGTGCTGGTTAAACCATACATTGATGTCAGATCGTTCTAGAAACTTTCGGGTTCTATTTTTCATTGCCTTTGGAAAACCATTTTAGGTTAGATATGTAGCCTAAATATATTAGAATTTTAACGATTAGATATCCTATGGAAATTATTAAGATAATAATCACATCTGGAGATGTTCCTTTTAATAAAATCCAGATGGAACATAAGATTAATAATGAAAAAAGCGCTATGATTGATATTTTTGCGTAATAACTTTTATCCAAAGATTCGAAAATGATAGCAAAGAGAGCAGCTATCATTAACACAAACGAAGGAAAAAAAGGTCCTTGAGGACCCCAACTGGTTATCAAAGCTGCAATAAATAAAATAATCCAAAAAATTTTCCTACCTGAAATATTTGTCATTTACATCCTCCATATCAGTATATCCTAAAATTCATTTTCATATAATGGAAATCATCAAAATGGCCTATAATCTATTGAACCGACCTCATCCAAATGAGCTGCATACTCATTCAAACCAATCCAAAGAGAATCAATCCCACCAACACCACTACTTAGACCTAATATGTAGCCGCCAGAAGTTGGGGCGATAATGAAACCCATTATTCCTGAAGAACCCAAAAAAATGTATCTACTATAATAGATACGTTTATAAACAGTATCCCATCCTCTCCATTCATAAGAGAATCGAACCCGGCTTAAACTATCCGATACCCACTCTCTAAAATCAGATGCTGTATTCTTTGCATTGTTAAAGAAATCATAAGCCCAGTTTGTTATTTGATCATGGAAACAGTAAGCTCCATAAAAACCATTCACCGTATTAATGTCCCTCATAATACCCGTCTCCGGATCATACAATAATACTAAGTCGTCACGACCCCCCAGTTTCATAACTATGTATCTATTCTGCGTGAATAACTCAAGATCCCTCCCCAACCAGAGGGCGTAAAACATGTCCCTCATCACAGACCCCATAACATCCATGGAGACAGTACTATATTGATAAATGAAGTCCAAGTTTTGCATGATTCCGTATTCAATTGTGGATATATGGGAAGAACATGCTGAGTTGAAGAGTATTATGTACTTTAATGATCCTATAACAGTCATACCCATACTATGATCACATTCCAGGGTCAGGTAGGTTTGATGGGCGTCATCTCCCACAGAAACTGCTATGGGGTGTGTTCTGCTCCAGGTTACATTAAATTCACTTGCTGCTGTATTTGCCAGAATATCATGGCAGTAAATCATCATCAACGCTGTGAAGAAAGTCCCATAAGCCGCTTTCATCCCACCTGCAGGGTAAAGGAGATTTCCATTGGCGTCTTTTGCATCTTTCTGGTTTGCCCAGTACTGAGCAATGCTGTCGGTGACTTTAGTAGTGGCAATGGCGAAACTCTTAACACCTTCATAACCCGCCCCGAACAAACCATCCATGTACATTATGGGACTTGTTCTGAGGATGGTGTTTCCGGTGAAGTTGAGGTCTATTGTATTGTTGGTCTCGGGATCAGTAACCGTAATATTTGGAGCATCCACTCCGGGGTAGGTTAATTTAACTGTCAGGTCGTCTATAAATTCTAGTCGGTGGTTTTTGATGAATTGTAGTTCGGTGCTGGTTAGACCATACATTGATGTTAGATCGTTCCAGAAGCTTGCTGGTATTGTATTGGGGTTCATTCCGTCTTGTAGTATGTAGTTGTTTGCGTATATAATTGCACTGAAAACAGCGCTACGGTAACTGTTTTTCCAGTTGTTGTAAGCTGGGTTTATGTATGCTTTGCTGTTTACTACGGTTCCATTTACTATTACTTGCAGTTGACCGTGGAATAGGCTGGTGTTTTTCCAGAGAACACTGATCCAGGTTACAGAGTTATTTAAAGGCATCGTATAAGTAATGTTGATGGGATTGTTGGAACTATCTCGTGCAGAGCTGGTGATGTTTAATGTTGCCACACCAGGAGCTATAACCATCTGCTTGGACACTGTCTGATTATCAAGGTAAGCGTTAACAGTGACCGTCTTGGACGCAGTAGTTCCCAGGTTCAGGATGGCCGCTGCCTGTCCATTGAACGTGAGGGCAGGGCTCTTAATTGTCCCATAGCTTGTGCTGAAAGTGATGGGTATGCCTTTTATAACATGACCCAGGGATGAAGTATTCTCTCCCAGATTATTATGGGTTAAATCCGCAGTTATACTGGTATTTCCACCCGAATTAACAGATGAAGTAGGATCAATGCTCAGCACGAGCCATGGATTGTAATCTGTGTATCCATTCTCAGAGATAATTTCACCTAAATTCAGTGGATTACTATTTGACCCCCACCAGTTATTGGTCGCATCCACATCTCCATTCTCATTGATGAGCTCATAATCAAGGTTTATAGCGATTCTGTTAAAATTAATGTCAACCGATGAATAATCAGTGTATATTCCCACCATACCCTGAGCTATTAAGTTCCCATAGACTACGCAACTTTCACAATAATCAATATATATCCCAAATATATTTTTAGGGATGAGATTATTCTCAATTATGATATTATTTGAACCAGAAATTAAAATTCCAGAACTATAATCATTATCTGGACCAAAATTCTCCATTATCAAATTAGTATGGATAATACAGTTGTTTGAATCAAAGATAGTCATACCACCATACCCATTATAAGTGATGGTATTCCCGTAAATCACACAATTATCACTGTTCCAGGTGCCTATTCCAAGTTCTTGATTAAGGGTTATGTTATTGTTTATTATAGTATTATTCGTAGTTTTTGTGGTGTTAGTGAGGATTCCAAAGTAATTGTCGGTTATAGTGTTATTGTTGATTGTGCAGTTTGAACATCCATCCAGAAGTAATCCATAACTATTCAAAGCTCCGGAAATGACGAAGCCCTGAATCAGAGATCCACTACCACTTTTATTGATAGTGAAAACAGGTTTTGAAGAATTTGATGCTTGTATAGTTACAGTTCCGCTAGATGCTGGTTTGATGGTGAGTTTTTTGTTAATGATAATGTTTTCTGTACGAGTTCCAGATCCCACTTCAATGGTATGTCCAGTTAAGGTCAATGAATCGTTTACAGCATCCTGAATTTTGTTATAACCCTTACCTGAATTGAGATTCCCCACTGGTGAAAATATGTAGTGGACTGTCTGGATGGGGGCCTGATTACCAGCCTTATCCCTTGCCATAAATTTCAACGTGGTTGTTTTAGAAATAGAGATAGGAGCAGCATACTTGGTGCTGGAAGTGGTAGGTGTACTCCCGTTAGTGGTGTAATAAATAGAAGGTTTCGTATCCAGATTGTCCTTGGCGGTTAATATCACTGACTTAGCGGTATCATAAACTCCTGATGCCAAATTAACGGTTACAGTGGGTTTTGCGAAATCTACGGTGAATTTACTGGTGAACACTGTTGCTAATGTGTTGCCGGCTGTGTCGGTGATGCCGCCCGCGGGTAAGGTTATAGTATAGGTTAAACCATTAATGTAATTTCCATTACGGGTTAGTGTTAGAGTTTTACCATTTATTACCTTGTATAACGGATTTACAGATACTCCATCGGCGTTGGTGACTTGGATACTAGTAAATGCACTTCCCGCCTTGATAGCCTCGCTAAAAGTGATCACCAATGCTTTATTAGCCACATTGATAATCTTGTTGTTGGCTGGATCAACACCGGCCACGGTAGGTTTAGTAGTGTCTATGGTGAATTTACTGGTGAAAGTGTTGATTCCATTGCCGGCTGTGTCAGTGATGCTGCCTGTGGGTAATGTGATAGTATAGGTTAATCCGTTTATATAGTTCCCGTTACGGGTTAAGGTTAGAGTTTTACCATTTATGACTTTATATAATGGATTTACCGCTACTCCGTCAGGGTTAGTGACTTTGATACTAGTAAACACACTACCAGCCTTGATAGCCTCACTAAAAGTAATCACCAATGCCTTATTAGCCACATTGATAATCTTGTTGTTGGCTGGATCAACACTGGTTACGGTGGGTTTTGCGAAGTCTACGGTGAATTTACTGGTAAACGCTGTTGCTAGTGTGTTGCCGGCTGTGTCGGTGATACTGCCGGTTGGTAGGGTGATGGTGTAGGTTATTCCGTTTATATAGTAACCGTTACGTGTTAAGGTTAGTGTTTTGCCGTTTATTACCTTGTATAATGGGTCTACTTTTACTCCGTCAGGGTTAGTGACTTTGATACTAGTAAACGCACTACCAGCCTTGATATTCTCACTAAAAGTGATCACCAACGCTTTATCGGCCACAGTAATTACCTTATTATTGGCCGGGTCAACACCGGTTACCGTGGGTTTGGTGTTATCCACTGTGAATTTACTGGTAAACGCTGCTGCTAGTGTGTTTCCAGCTGTGTCGATAATGCTACCTGTGGGTAGGGTGATAGTGTAGGTTAAACCATTAATGTAATTTCCATTACGGGTTAGAGTTAGAGTTTTACCATTTATTACCTTGTATAATGGGTCTACTTTTACTCCATCGGCTTTGGTGACTTTTATACTAGTAAACGCACTACCAGCCTTGATATTCTCACTAAAAGTAATCACCAATGCTTTATTGACCCCATTAATCACCTTGTTATTGGCTGGATCAACACCGGTAACAGTGGGTTTTGCAAAGTCTACGGTGAATTTACTGGTATACGCTGTGATTCCATTACCTGATTGGTCGGTGATACTGCCCGCGGGTAAGGTTATGGTATAGGTTAGCCCGTTTATATAGTAACCATTACGGGTTAAAGTTAGTGTTTTACCGTTTATTACCTTGTATAATGGGTCTACTTTTACTCCGTCAGGGTTAGTAACTTTGATACTAGTAAACACACTACCAGCCTTGATAGCCTCACTAAAAGTAATCACTATCGCTTTATTAGCCACAGTAATTACCTTATTATTTGCTGGGTCAACACTGGTTACGGTGGGGCGGGTGGTGTCTTGTATGTTTACTCCTCCGGTTGTTCCCTGGATGTTTAGTACGTTCATTGTACTGGGTAATTGACCATTGGTGATGTACTCTGATTTAGTTAGTGTACCGGTTGCGGAGCCGGAAGGATTGGGAGCAGCACCCACACTGCTTATGGTCACCGGTGTCTTTACATTTTGATTCACCTGCACCACAGTCTTGGTTAGGGTGTTTAAAAATGAGGGACTGGTACTGTTTTTACCATTAACCTTCACATAACCAGGTATCTCATAACCATTATCAAGAGTATGATTTACAACCGCACTAGAACCATAACCCACCTCATCCACACTCAAACTAACAGCAGAAACACAACTTAACATGCTTACAACCGTTAAAACCAAAAAAACAAATACAAAAATCCCTTTAAACCTTAACAAACCTTCAAATACCCTACTTGACATAAAAAACATCTTCTTAAATAATTTTTCACCTTTTGAATTTTTCTAATAGATAGTTATAAACAACTCTTATATAATACTTTCTATCACGAAATTATTATTACTAAAACATCAAAAATAGATCAAAAAGTAATACTAACAAACTGGAATTCCAAAAAAAATAACTTTAACTTCCATCTCCATGATTCCGTAGAGTTGCAAGGCTAATTTTTTGAGCTGTAAACTTATTATATGGTGTTTAATAACGTTAAATGAAGTTTGTACTTTACTGATTTTAGTGTTAACTGTGTATCAGGTCCTAACGATTTCTTGGTTAATTTGAACATATTCTTGATCATTCCATTTGAATCGTTGCCCGTTGTTTATTTGAACATTTGTAAAAAAAATTTCATCTCAAATAACTAAATTCGCCAAATTAGTAAGTTTTCAGTGGAAAAACATCAACATAAGTTCCCTCTTCCAATATCTCCACATTTTTAGGGGCTATGAAGTAGCCATCTGCTTCTGCCAGGGCAGTGATAGCACCGGAATCCTTTAAAATTGGATGGACCTGGTCACCTTCTATTTTAACCAGCACATACTGCCTTCTTCCCCTGGACGGTACGTATCTCCGGGATAATTTAAATTCTCTGCTTTTTCCTTCAGGGGATTCATTTAGCGAAGCAAATTTCCTTAAAAATGGGGCGACGAAGTTGTAGAATATCATTAAAGCAGCTACCGGGTATCCGGGAAGTCCGAATATTATTTTATTTATTTTATCCCCCTCTTCATCCTGAATTACGCCTATCAATGTGGGTTTTCCTGGTTTTACAGCTATCCCGTGTACCAACACTTCACCCATTTCATCTAAGACCACCTTCAATATATCTCCAGCACCGGCCGATGTCCCCCCGGACGTGATGATAACATCGGCATCTCTAGATTCGTTTATCTTATCTTTCAGCGAATTATAATCATCATTAACTATATCGGAATGTATGGGGATGCATCCACATGATTTAACAGCATTGGAGATGGTGTAGGAGTTTATATCATACACCTTTCCGTACTCGAGTTTTTCACCGACTTTTATCACCTCGTTACCGGTGGAAATCACAGCCACTCGTGGTTTTACATATACTGGGACTTCTTGTAGTCCGATGGCGCTTAAAACACCGATTTTATCCGGGGTGATGAGTTCCCCCTCTCTAAGTAAAAGCTCTCCTTTCTTCACGTCGGAACCCTCACGGGCTATGTTGGCACCCAGAGGTACACTTTCAAGCATTAGAATGTCTGCACCCTTTTTTTCTGCAAATTCGATCATGATTACCGCATCAGCACCTTCCGGAATGGGGGCTCCGGTGCTTACCTCTATGCAGGTCCCTTCCTCCACCCTACTTTCCGGGATTTCACCGGCCAACACCACATCTTTGAGTTTTAAAGCAACCGGATCATCCTCGGAAGCGCCGAACGTGTCTTTTGAAATCACTGCATAGCCATCCATAGCTGCCCTCTGGAATGGGGGTAAATTTATGGTGGCGTACACATCCTCCGCCAGTACTCGTTTGTAGGCCACCTCTAGGGGTACCTTTTCCACCGTCTTCTTGATAGGGAGCTTGGAGATGATCTTCTCCACTTCTTCTGGGTCTGTGATTTTAAGAAATTCCTGTCCCATGGAATCACCATTATAAGTTTCAGTTTGAATTAATTTTGGTAACGAAATCTATTATTAAATCAATGGTTCATTAAATCATATGGATGGTTAGATAATAAATACTCTTTTTTATATACTTGTTAAATACTATATAAATAACAAGTCTAATCCAATATTCTTACTATTTGAAATATTTCTAGTTAAATTAGAATTATATTGGAAATCATAATTAAAATAAGGAGGAGAGTATTTGAGCAGAGGTCATGGACAGAATACGCAGGAAGTCAGGAGAGTTAGAACTCCCCGTAAAGGGGAAATACCCGGAGTGGTAGAACAGATCATGGGCCATGGAAAACTTAAAGTTCGATGTGCCGATGGTAAAATAAGGCTCGGTCGGATACCGGGTAAGATGAAAAAGAGGATATGGATCAGGGAAGGTGACGTGGTTTTAGTAAAGCCGTGGGATTTCCAGAGTGATGAGAAGGCAGATATCATATGGAGATATACCAGAACGGAGTCTAACTGGTTAGAACGCCGGGGATATCTTAAATTATAAATATCCTATTTTTATACACTAATTTTAATATCATACTGTTAACTTGATAAGATTTGTTCTCCTCATTTTCCGAAATCATACAACTTTTTCTGTGGTTTTAAAATGTCGAAAATAACTAAGGCCGATGAAGATCTTAGGAAGATGCTATCAGAGAAGCGTATAAAAAGCGATGATGACAGGCGTGTAGGAAGCGAGGTTTTCGACAAAAAAACCCTGGAAACCCTCTATAAATTAGCAAACCAGGGATATCTACAGATTCTCTACGGTGCTATAAGTACCGGTAAGGAAGCTAACGTTTTTAAAGGGATAGATGATGATGGTAACTTTGTTGCAGTTAAAATTTACCGAGTTACCACCTCTGATTTTAAAAAGATGCAGGATTACATCCAGGGAGACCCCCGTTTCAAGGTAAAAACCAGTAATAAACGTCAAGTAATTTACACGTGGGTTAACAAGGAATTCAGGAACCTTAAAAGGGCCTGTGAATTTGGGGTTAGAGTTCCCAGACCCATCGTCACTAAAAATAACATACTGGTCATGGAATTTATAGGAGACAAGGAAGGAAACCCGGCACCACTACTCAAGAATGCTGATGTACACGATGCAAAAAAAGTAGCGGATAAATTAATAGAATATGTTAAAATTCTTTATAATAAAGCCAAATTGGTTCATGGAGATTTATCCGGCTTTAATATCTTAATTAAAGATGATGAACCGGTTATCATCGATATTTCTCAGGGTGTTGTGGTAGATCATCCCCTAGCAGAGGAGCTTCTAAACAGAGATATTGGTAATTTATCTAAAGATTTTAAAAAATTAGGTATCCACATATCTGAAGATGAAATAAAGAGTAAAATTATGGATTTTTGAGGATAGAAAACTTTATAATAGTGGATAATAAATATATTTTTGTGGTCCTCATATTACTTCACATTTTTTTCAAATTTAACTACAAGGAGAATATTATTTGAGCAGTATAGAATACCTTAAAATCCCCAGGGAAAGAGTAGGAGTCGTTATTGGTAAAGGGGGGATTAGTAAGGAAGAAATTGAAAAGCTAACCCAAACCGAAATAGAGGTAGACAGTGAGACCGGTAGTGTGTCCATAAAACCCACAGAGGAAACTGAAGATCCTTTATCAGTTTGGAAAGCCAGATATATTGTTAAAGCTATAGGAAGGGGTTTTAACCCGGAAATAGCCCTGAAACTTACGAGTGACGAGATGATACTGGATATCATCAACCTCCCTGACTACGTGGGCAAATCAAAGAAAGCTATTTTAAGACAGAAGGGAAGGATCATTGGTAAAGACGGTAGAACCCGGGATATTATCACCGAGATGACCGGTGTGAATTTATCGGTATACGGTAAGACCGTTGCCCTCATAGGTGATCTTCAACACATCCAGGTAGCCAGGGAAGCCGTGGACATGATTTTAAAAGGCGCCCGGCATAAAAGTGTTTACGCTTTCCTGGAGAAGAAAAGCAGGGAAATGAAGATTGAAGAATTTAAGGAAATCGCCAAGGACGAGAGAACTTTACCAAAATAATAAAAGTAAAGGTAATACTAATTAAATAAATACTAATATTACATGTACGTTAATTTACAGGAGGCTTAAATTGGTGGAAAGAGAAGCAGCAGAACTTTTTGAGGAGTTTAAAGAACTTACAGCATCAGAATTTTTCAGACGAAACAAGCAGATGCTGGGATTTTCTGGGAAAATAAGATCCTTAACTATGGTCTTCCACGAGCTAATAACAAACAGCCTTGACGCCTGTGAAGAAGCAGGGATACAGCCAGATATAACCATAGACCTCAAAAGACTGGATAAAGATCATTACATACTTAAACATACAGATAACGGCCCAGGAATCCCTGAAGCCTATATAACCAAGGTGTACTGTACCATGTTCGCCGGTTCCAAATTCCGGAACATACAGTCCCGTGGTCAGCAGGGACTGGGGTGCAGCGGTTGTGTACTGTTATCCCAGATGACCACTGGAAAACCAGCCAAGGTGGTCTCTGGTTACTATGAAGGTGGTAAAGATAAAGGACTGAAAGGCGTGGAATTAACCTTTAAAATGGATGTTAAAAAGAACCAGGGACTCATACTGGACCGTAAAGAAGCAGAAGTCACCCAGACAGGTGTTTCCATAGAATTACACTTCAAAGACGTGTCCTACTCCCTGAGTGAACAGGGTGCCTTCGAGTACATCCGGAGGACTATGATCGCCAACCCCCACGCCAAGATCAAATTCCGTGACCCCACCGGACAGATATTCATATTCGACCGGGCCACCGACGTCATCCCCCCATTACCTAAAGAGGTACTACCTCACCCCCGGGGTGTTACCGCGGATGACCTGATATTCATGGCCAAACACACCGATAAGAGGAGGTTCAGGAGCTTACTCACCAGTTCACTCTCCCGTATGTCCACCAAGAGAGTCAACGAGATAGAGGAGGAAACTGGGATAGACCTGAACAAACGGCCCAGGGATATGAAATGGGAGGAAGCAGAGCAGATAGTAGAACTATTCGCCCGTATGGACTTCATGGCCCCCCCAACCTCTGGTCTGATTCCCATCGGTAAAGAACAGATCGATAAGGGTATAAGGGAAATACTTAACCCTGAATTTGCCGCCACCACCAGCCGGAAACCAAAAACCTACCGGGGTGGAGTGGCCTTTGTGATAGAAGCCGGTATCTCCTATGGAGGAGACTCCGGGAGACTGGTGGGTGAACAGAAAAAGGCGGAGATCATGAGGTTCGCCAACCGGGTGCCCCTAACCTTCGACCAAGGTAGCTGTGCCATAACCGAAGCACTGAAGAGCATAGATTGGAAGCGGTACGGCATAAGGGACCTGGACAACGCACCCATAACCGTTTTCGTCAACATAGTCTCCACCAACGTACCTTATCTCTCCACTGGAAAGCAGAGCGTAGCTCCCGAGCCAGAGATACTCCATGAAGTACGGCAGGCCACCATGAAAATCGCCAGGAACCTTCAGAAATATATAAGGGCAAAAAGAGCCGCTAAAGAAGAGGCCATGCGTTCTAAAATATTTGAAAACCTGGTACCGGTTATCATCCGGGAGGCAGCGGTACTGGCAGAAACCGACGTCCCAGAATATGATTCTGTACTTGCCAAAGTGACACGCAGAGCTAAATTTGAAAATATACCACTCGAAAGTGAGGAGGGTGAAGATGAGTCATAACAACAAAATTGCCAATAGAAAAGACATCGCCATTAACAAACTCAAAAGTCTGGGGGAGAGGATAATAGAGGAGATAAACCAGAACAACGTCCCTGCACTCAAAGTACCCTCCCGGGGAACATCCAATATAATTTACGATGAAGACAAACGTTATTACGTCCTGGGAGACCGTTACGGTCAGCGTAGCCTGGGTAACGTGAAACAGATACCTAAAATTGCCCAGATGGTCTATGTAGCTAACTTCTGTAAAGACCTGGTGAGACGTGGAAAAACAGCCACTTTAAGGGAGATGTACTATGTCTCTGAGGGATGGGATGTGGACTTCGGAGACCAGCAGGAATCTAACATCGTAGGAGAGGACCTGGAAGTTACCCTGGGTATGACCAGGGAAGACCTGGGACTCATGCCCGAAGAAGACGGTGCCTCAGTCTATGGTAACCTCATCATGAAGGAAGATGACGTGGAGATAAACGCCCTTAGACTTGGTAAATCTGGTTACACCATATCACCTACCATAGATGACGTGGAATTTCTGGACCACGACGTGGACAAGGTGATCGCCGTGGAAACCATGGGTATGTTCCACCGTCTGGTGCAGGAAGAAGCCTACAAAAAATTCAACTGTCTGATTGTAGGGCTCAAGGGACAGGCAGCACGTGCCACCAGAAGATTCCTAAGAAGGGTTAACCAGGACCTGAACTTACCTGTTTATATCTGTAACGACGGAGACCCCTGGGGGTTCCACATCGCCATGGTAATCATCTCTGGAAGTGCCAAACTGGCCCATGTAAACCATGACCTGGCCACCCCTGATGCTAAGTTCTTAGGAGTTACCGCCAGCGACATAATCAACTACGACCTGCCCACCGACCCACTCAAGGACATCGACGTGCTCCGATTAAAGGAACTCAGTAAGGACCCCCGTTACCGGGACGAACAGTGGCAGATGGAAATCAAGAAGATGCTTAAGATCGGTAAGAAGGCAGAGCAGCAGTCTTTCTCCAAGTATGGGCTGGAATACGTGGTAGACACCTACCTGCCCGAGAAACTAGATGCGATGTAAATAATCAACCTTTAAAAATGAAGGTTGATGGGAAAAGAGTTTAATGTGACCTCTTTTTTCCCTTATTTCTTTTTATTTTATTTGAAATCTGATTTCAATTATCCACCACCAATAGAAAATCCAATATTGCGTTTCTGTTTTTTTGAAATGGAATTTGTAAATTTCTCTAAAATAAAATCATAAAATTTATAATATCCTAAATAGAAAGATTTTTTATAGAAAACTTTTATTTCCAGATGCTTTTTTAGAAAAAATACCGGTTTTTAAGGGGTATTCAAATAAAAGGCATGGTAGATTGAGGGATCATACCAGGATTTAAGGAGGGCTAATATGAAATCGGTTGGAATAAATGGATACGGAACCATAGGTAAAAGGGTGGCAGATGCTGTAGACTGCCAGGACGATATGAAAATAGTGGGGGTGACCAAGCGGACCCCCGATTTTGAAGCCAAAATGGCAGTGGAGAAGGGCTTCGATCTATATATCAGCGCCCCCGAAAGAGAGGGATTGTTTAAAGATGCTGGTATCGAAATATCCGGTACCATAGATGAACTATACGACCAGCTGGATATTATAGTGGACTGCACCCCGGGAGGAATCGGTGCTAAAAACAGGGATAACATATACCAGAAACAGGGACTCAAAGCCATATTTGAGGGTGGTGAAAAACACGAAGCCATAGGTAAATCCTTCAACTCCTTCAGCAACTTCGAAGATGCCCTGGGAGCAGATTACATACGTGTTGTTTCCTGTAACACCACCGGACTCTGCAGAACTTTAAAACCAATAGATGACCTGGCCGGTGTAAAGAAGGTACGAGCAGTCATGGTGCGCCGTGGAGCAGACCCTGGACAGATAAAATCCGGTCCAATAAACGCCATAGTGCCTAACCCACCAACAGTACCATCCCACCATGGACCTGACGTCCAGACGGTGATGTATGGACTGGATATCACCACCATGGCCTTACTGGTGCCCACCACTATAATGCACCAGCACAACCTCATGGTAGAGCTCGAAAAGGATGTAAGTGTGGATGATGTCATAGATAAACTGGAAAACACTTCCCGGGTGCTTCTCTTAGAGGCAGAAAAGGGAATGGATTCCACTGCCTCTGTCATGGAATTCGCCCGTGATCTTGGAAGGCCCAGGGGAGATTTATTTGAGATAGCAGTGTGGAAGGAATCCCTGAACATCGTGGATCAGGAGCTCTTCTACATGCAGGCCATCCACCAGGAATCGGATGTTGTCCCGGAAAATGTGGACGCCATCAGGGCCATGCTGGAGCTGGAATCAGACCCAGCCAAATCCATCGCAAAAACCAATGAGAACATGGGTATTCTTGGTTAAGAGGGATTATTTTATCCCTTTTTAATATTTTTTATAATTTTTAACAGGAAAAATCTACTTTTTAATTTCTTACAAAAATTTAAATTTTCAATTACCTAGAGGCCTATAATTGAATTACGACCTGCACGTCCATTCCAAATATTCAATCGATGGTTACACGGAACCTAAAGTCATCGTCAAAACTGCCCATAAGAGGGGACTTTCTGGTGTGGCAGTAACTGACCATAACACCATACAGGGAGGTTTAAAAGCTAAAGAATATGAAACTGATGATTTAAAGGTCATCGTTGGTTCTGAAATTGAAACAGACCGTGGCGAAGTTATAGGTCTTTTTTTAAGTGAGGAAGTTAAATCAAACACATTCCCTGAGGTGGTTCAGGAGATAAAGGACCAGAATGGCCTGGTAATCATCCCCCATCCCTTCGATAATATCCGGGGTAATGGTATAAAACCAACCAGTGAGGATATTCCTTTCGTTGATTGTGTGGAAGTCTATAACTCCCGTTGTCTCCTGGAAAGATATAATCACCGGGCCAGTGAATTTGCCCAGTCAAGTAAACTGAATATATCAGCTGGAAGCGACGCCCACTTTGCAAGGGAAATAGGCAGGGCTGGAATTATTGTAAATTCAGAAATTAACAATCCGGATGAATTGTTAAAGGAAACTCCTATTGTCTTTGGTACAAAAACGGGTATCATCCATCTGGGTTTAACCAAGATACTCAAAACATGGCGCAAACCTTATTGAATCAATTAATATAACTAATGATAAATGGATAAAAATAAATAAATAACACCAGTGATAGGGATGGAATGTCAAGATTACGGACTCAACAGGAACATTGAAAGGGATAACTTAAACCTTAACCCCCTCCAGAGGGGTGGTGTGCTTACAAAAGAAGCCAGGAAGGCTCTTTATGAATTTAGTGATGGATACAGTGTCTGTGATTACTGTGCCGGTAGACTGGATGAGATATCCCGGCCGGCCATACACCATTTTCTGGATGATCTGGCAGAATTTATAGGCGTTGACCAGGCCCGTACCGTCCACGGGGCCAGGGAAGGTAAATTTGCAGTGATGCATGCCATCTGCAAACCAGGGGATACCATCGTAGTTGATGGTAACGCCCATTACACTACCCACCTGGCTGCCGAGCGAAACCAGCTGAACATGGTGGAGGTGCCCAGTAACGATTACCCAGAGTACCGTATCACCCCGGAAAGTTACCAAGAAGTGTTGGACTACCAGGAAGACTACGTGGAAGACGTGAGCCTGGTTTTACTCACCCATGTAGATGGAAACTATGGTAACCTCACCGATGCAAGGGCTATAGGTAAGATAGCCCATGACCATGGTGTTCCCTTACTTTTAAACTGCGCTTACTCTATGGGACGTTTGCCGGTAGATGCTCGGGCCTTCAATGCTGATTTTGTGGTGGGAAGTGGCCATAAAAGTATGGCTGCATCAGGTCCCATAGGTGTGCTGGGTTTAAAGGATGAATGGGCAGATACCGTCCTTAAACTCTCCAAAAGACATGCCGTTAAGGAGATAGAAATGCTGGGATGCACCAGCCGGGGAGCTCCCGTGGCCACCCTGATGGCCTCTCTGCCCTATGTAATAGAGAGGGTTGGAAGATGGGATGAAGAAGTCCAGAAAACCAGAGATTTCGTGAAGAAAATGGAGAGAATTGGCGGTATAAAACAGATCGGTGTGAAACCAAAGGAACATGACCTGGTACGGTTTGAAACCCCCGTCTTCGATGAGATAGCAGATAAGCACCCGCGTCGTGGTTTTTTCCTCTATGAAGAGTTAAAAAAGCGGAAGATAGTGGGGATCAAAAGGGGACAGACTAAATGGTTCAAATGCAGTGCCTACGGCTTCACCCAGGAACAGACAGATTACATAGCCCGCTCTTTTGCTGAGATAGTGGAACGATACAAATAAACCACTTTTTAAAAAAAATTTCTATTTAATTCTTATAACCAATATCCTCACTTCTATTTAATTCTTATAACCGGTATCCTTACTTCAGTGAGCAATTCCTCCTCAGGGGTTGTCATAGGATCATTCAAGTAGACTTCACTGAGGGGTCCTACGATGTCATAGTTATTTTCTACTGCATAATCAATCACTGCGTGTATGACTGGTCCTACTTCGGTGTAAGGTCCCTTGTGTATGGCGGCCAGTACGGAGTGTTCAGGTATCTCTTTAATTCCAATTTTTCCTTCCTGTATAGCGGTTATCTTGCCTTCAAATCCGAAGCCGATCTCGTATTGCAGTTTATCTTCACTCACCCGTTCTGGAGAGTTGAAGTAAGTCCCGTAGACCAGTCCTGTCATCTTGAATCCTTTATCAGCCAGCCATTGAGCTACTTCTCCCATTAACTCTGGTATTTTAGAATAACTACCCATATAGGGGATGTAAGCGACTCTTTCTTCTGGTATCCTTTTTTCGGTGATCTCCATTTAAATTTCTCCCTCAATTTTTAGTATAACTTTTATCTTCTAAATGGTAATATTTTATCATATCTATTAAAAATCATAGGGGGATACTAATGAAACAATTCTTAATCACTCCCGCTGCAGGCAAAAGGTTAATTGGCAGGGCCTTATCCTCAAGTGAAGTTATTAAAGAGGCTATTCAAAAGAGGACACTGGTTATCGTGGCGGGTACTACCAATGGATACGTGGCAGAGGAGATCCTATCATCCATTAACCAGGGGGAAGGGTTTTCCAGGGAAAGATTTTTCCGTGGTGTGGTGCTCCCTCCCGGACAGCCTTTAACCGAAACCGGGCGGCTATCTGATGAGACCCAATTTCCCGGTGATGTGGTAATTGTTAATGGTGTTTGGAAGAAGGGACTTACCATTTTCGATGTGGTAGATGATCTAAATGATGGGGATATAGTTTTAAAGGGTGCCAATGCCCTGGATGTTTCACATGGCCAGGCTGGAGTTCTTATCGGTGATCCTTATGGAGGTACCATTGGTGCGGCCATGCAGGCAGTGGTAGGTCGCCGTGTCAGGCTAATTCATCCTGTTGGTCTGGAAAAACGTGTAACTGGTGATCTAAAGGATCTGGCACGATTACTTAATGTTCCTGGTGCTCAGGGTCCGCGGCTATTACCCACCACCGGGGATGTGTTCACTGAGATAGACGCCATTTCCACCCTAACCGGTGCCGATGCCCAGTTAGTCGCCGGTGGGGGTGTAAGTGGAGGGGAAGGTTCTCTGCGACTGGCAGTCACTGGTGATGAAGTACAGATTAAAGCCGCCAGCACGTTGCTTGATGAAGTAAGTTTAGAACCTCCATTCAAACTTTAATTTTTAATTAATTAGCTCTTACTAGTACTTAAACCAGTTAAATATCCTCCAAATCCAATCATGAATAGTATGATAGGATAGGCCACCCATCTTTCCACTCCTCCTGCCCCCAACATGGCCATGAAAATCTGGTTTGTAAATAGGAAGAACAGGGAGACAATACCCAATAGAAGGGTCAAAAATTTGAATGGAGTGTCAATCAATCGGTAAGAATATACTGCAGCTAATCCTCCACTTGTAAACGTTAAAAGAGCAGATATAGGGTGTTGTGGAGTTATATTTCCCGGGAATACCCCCACACCTAAAGCTCCCAACCCCAATAATCCGAAGAGCACCACTGCCACTCTATCACCTGAAAATCTAAATAGGAAATAAGTCCCCATAAGTATCAATATTCCAGTTATAATCATGCTCAAGTTAAATATGGTTGCTGATGGTTGAGTAATTATACTGTTTGGTGGTATAGTAGACCCTAAATCGCTGATCATGCTGTTATGAGTTGTGTAAACTGGTTGATCTGGATAGTAAGCCTCTGCAGTAATGATCCCCATCAATATTACCATCCCTGCCAGGAAAAACAAAATCCCTGCAATGGTTGTGTATTTTTCTTTCACGGATATAATCTCCTTTTTTTTAACAAAGATCTATTTTTACCATTTTTTTTTAAGTTCATGCATTCTAGAAATAAATTTAATTCCTCCCGTATATATAATATAAAATAGGTGGTAATTTGACTAAAGTACTAAAAAGAAAAGGTTCGGTAGAGCCCTATAAACCAGATAAAATTAAAGGTTCCCTCCAGAAAGCCGCTATAGATGCAGGTTACAGTGTAGAGGAGAAAGAAGACATAATCAATGAAGTATTCGCTAATATCAATAAGAAACTGGATAAAGGCGGTGAGATAAAAAGTGATACCATCAGGGCATGTCTTTTAACTGAACTGGATAAATGCGAACCCTACATGGCTAAATCCTGGCGGAATTTTGATAAAAAATACAAGCCCCCCTAGAATTTAAACAATGAAGGGGGGATGATCCCTGATTATTTATCTAAATTTTTTCCCCTAAATTATTTCAAAATAACCATGATCGTCGATTTACTAATTTTCATCTTCCTACTGATGGTGTTGGTTTTAAGTGGTATCATCACCACCAGATCCATTTCTAGTATCTCTTCTTATCTTAAACTGGGGCTTTTTGCTACTGGTTCATTGATTACTGGAATTGCCACCAGTACACCGGAACTTGCAATCGGTATAGATTCCGCCATAAGGGGTATACCTGAACTTTCACTTGGAAATATTCTGGGAACCAACGTGGTTAATTTATCCGTGATAATAGGTATTGCTGTATTGATAGCGGGAAAAATCGATTTTGACAAAGGAGATATCAGGAAAGAAACTATTTATCCCTTTTTCACTGCATTTTTACCCATAATTTTATCGTTAGATGGGGGTTTATCCCGTGTCGATGGTGTGATCTTAGTTATGGTATTTATCGCCTATTTTTGGCTGGTAATTAAGAAGAGCTATTTTGAAGAAGATGACGGTGTTTCCGTAGGCCATGTTCAGTTTGTGAAAAGTTCCATCCTTTTGACCTTGGGAATAGCAGGTCTTTTAATAAGCAGCTGGTACCTGGTTAGTTACGCATCCCTAATCGCCATTGAAATTGGTATTCCCCTATTTGTTGTTGGAGTTCTACTTTTATCCATTGGAACCTCCTTTCCAGAGCTTTCCTTCCAGACCGTTTCATTGTTGCATGGCTATAAACTTCTGACCATCGGTGATTTATTGGGCACCACCGTGGTTAATTCTACACTGGTTTTAGGAGTGATTTCCATTTTAAATCCCATTTTTGTCACTGATTTGAGAGATTTCGTGGTAGTATCCCTATTTACAGTAATAGTTGTGTTGATTTTCAGCTATTACCTGCGAAGTAAAGGCATCACCCGCCTAAAAGCCCTGTTATTGGTCTTGATTTACGTTGTTTTCATATTACTAACTGGATTTTATTAACTGATGAAGCCAAGTTAAGGACCACTCTTAATAAAACCATTAGTCGAGCCAAATACTTTATTTCACGAATATGGTTTTATTCAGTTCTTTTAGAACTTTTTCAAAGATTTTTGATATTTATCAGCAATTACCGGGACTATTTATAAGTGGATTAATTATAAAAAATTATTCTAAAAAAAATTAATTAAAAGGGAAAAAAAGTAATTGAAAGATGAAAAAAAATTAATAGTTATTATGGCCATATAAAAAACTGGTGCATAACCATGAAGAAAACAGTAGAAAATTTAGCCAAAGCTTTTATAGGTGAAAGTCAAGCCCGAAATAGATATACCCTTTATGCCAAGGTCGCAAAAAAGGAGGGATACGAACAGCTTTCAGAAATCTGGCTCAACACTGCAGAAAATGAAAGAGAGCATGCTAAATGGGCAATGCGGATGATTAACAGCCTCAAGGAAGAAGCAGATGAAGACCTGAGTGAGATCACGGTGGAAGCAGATGCCCCCACCATCCTGGGAGACACAATTGAAAACCTTAAAGCTTCAATAGAAGGCGAAACCTACGAATATACAGAGATGTACCCAGAATTTGCAGATGCGGCAGAAGAAGAAGGATATGAGGATATTGCAGAGAGATTAAGAGCCATTGGCCGTGTGGAAGAACACCACGAAGAAAGATTCACCAGGATCTTAAGAGAAGTGGAAGCAGGCACGGTTTTCAAAAAAGATAGTCCAGTTAAATGGGTTTGCAGGAAATGTGGATACATACATGAAGGTACAGAACCTCCAGAAAAATGTCCCTCCTGTGATCACCCCACAGAATATTTCGAAATCCTATGCGAAGAGTTCTAAAAACACTCTTCAACCATTTCTTTTTTTTTATTATAATCCTTTTTAATCAGGGATTTTAATTCATCCACTTATTTTAACTCCAATCCTCTCCCCTGCTTGTAAGGTAGCCTCCAAGGGCAATGAGGTATAAGATTGGTGGGAATGCTATGAACCTTTCGTTACCTCCCACACCTAAGTATGCTATCAGAGGATTAGTTAAATCCCCGAACCTGAAAATAACCACTAAGAGAAGAAGTACAAGGGCGGGTACCCCCAATACCAACGATATTACAATCAGGGGTTTGTTCAGGCCTAATCGGTAACTGGATATTGTAGCCAGACTACCGAAGAGGAAGGCTACCAGGGCGAAGAATGAGTGGGTATTTCCAGTATACTGAGGGAACAAGGCTAGGCCTATCGCACCTGCAGCAGAAATGGCAAGCAACACCGAGAAAATATGGGCGCCTCCGCTTTTAAGGATTAAATAAGCCACTATAAGGATTAATATCCCAAATATTATCACGCTGAGGTTGAAGACCATGGCTGATGGTTCCATAAGGGGCACAGAACCTCCAAGGGTGCTTAGCGTGTCTTTTGTGGAGCTGTAGCCTGGAAACTGTGTCTGGGCAAAATTTACAGCCAGTAAAAATTGTATACAACCCACTGATAATAAAATTCCGGCAACCTTACAGTAATTCTTTTCGCTCTGGATATACTTCCCCCCTTAAAAATTTCATACATCCATCTAGGATTTTCTATTTATTATTTATGTTATCCCTTATTTTTACCTTTTTGCCCTGAAATTCAAGGAGGATTTAATCCTCATTCAATATCAACCTCATATCAACGGCTAATGCCCCTTCTCCTTCTCCAAAAACCATTAATGGGTTTATTTCAAATTCATTGATTTCTGGGAAGTCTGTTACCAGCTGTGAAACTCGAAGTATTGTATCTGCAATGGATCCAATATCACTTGCTTTATCTCCACGTGCTCCTTCCAGGAGTTCATGGGTTTTAATTCCAGTTATCATATCTCTGGCTTCAATTTCATTTACCGGTGCAATTGCAAATTTAACATCTTTTAATACCTCAACATATATACCACCCAGCCCAAACATCACCATTGGACCGAAGGTAGGGTCTTGGATCACCCCTATAATGACTTCCTTACCACCAGATAACATTTTCTGTAGCTGAACACCCTCAAGCTGTGCTTCTGGCTCTTTTTTAGGTATGTTCTCCATCATATCTTCATAGGCTGCTTTGACTTCAGCACTGTTTTCCAATTTAAGCTTGATTCCGCCTACATCTGATTTGTGTGAAATTTGTGGAGAAACTATTTTCATAACCAGGGGATATCCTATTTCATCGGCAGCTTTTACTGTGTCTTCAACTGTCGTTGTAATTGCAGTACCCACCGTTGGAATTCCATATGCTTTCAGCACTTCAAAGGATTCAAGGCCCAGTGTATAATTACCCTTTTTCTTCGCCTCCCCAATTATGTTACGGACGGTGTCTTTATCAGCATCAAATTCCGGAGGTTCGGGATATTCCTGATTTTTGATGACTGTATAATCATATAAAGCTTTCATACTTTTTATGGCTCTTTTAGGGTACAGATAAGTGGGTACCTTCTGGTTTAGAAGAACTCTTTCGGCATCTCCGCATCGTGTTCCTCCAAAGAAACTACATATAATTGGTTTTTCAGATTTAGTTGCTTGTTCGATGGGAACATTGGCAGTCCCCTTAGGATCAGTGACAGATTGAGGTGTTACCAGATAGATTATTCCATCCACATTAGGATCCTTTAAAACGGTGTCCAGTGCAAATGCAAATCTATCCGGGCTGGCATCACCCAATACGTCCACGGGATTTTTAACATTTGCCGTATCAGGCAATCCTTCTTTTAACTTTTCTTTGGTCTCTGCTGCAAGTTGGGCCATCTCTAATCCGGCATTTATTGCAGCGTCTGTGGTCATGATACCCGGACCACCGGCATTGGTGATTATGGCTATTTTATTTCCTTTAGGAAGGGGGAAGAATGCTAAGGCTCGGCTGTAATCCATCAACTCCTCCAGGGAAGTGGCACGTATGATTCCGCACTGGGAAAATGCGGCGTCATATGCAGAATCAGAACCAGCGATGGTACCGGTATGAGATGAAACTGCTTCAGATCCCTTGGAAGTTCTTCCAGATTTTATAAGAACCACCGGTTTTTTCCCAGAAGCCTTTCTACTGGCTTTTATGAAACCGGGGCCATCCACGATACCTTCAAGATAGGCAGCTATAACTTCTGTGTTTTCATCTTCCATGAAATCTTCCATACAATCGTTTTCATTGATTCCGGCTTTGTTTCCCAGGCTGATAATTTTGGAAAATCCTATATTTTTATTATCGGCATAATCAAGAATAGCCGCCATGATAGCCCCTGATTGGGTGATGAATGATATCTTACCTTGATGTGCCATGTCTGAGGAAAACGATACGTTCATATCATTGTAGGTGTTCAATATACCCAGACAGTTCGGTCCTACCAGTTTGATATCGTGTTTTTTACATATCTCCACGATTTCTTTCTCAAGTTTAGCCCCTTCCTCATTAACCTCCTTAAATCCGGCTGAAATTACGACAATATTTTTTATTCCAATTTCAGCACAGTCTTGAACTGCTTGTGGAACTAGAGGTGCTGGTATGACTATAACTGCGAGATCTACAGGCCCATATTCTTTTATTGAGTTATAAGCGGGAATTCTAAATATGGTTTCATTTTTGGGATTAACCGGGACAATATCTCCTTTATAATACTTCAAAAGGGATACCATTATATCGTATCCGATTTTACCCTTTGTCTCTGAGGCACCTATCACTGCAATTGATTTTGCATTGAACATTTCAAGCATGTCTATCACCTATTACTGTAATTTTCTCATTTAATGTGTCCATGTCTATCTCCTATTGATTGTTGGTTTAAATTTCTCTGTTTTCGAGGAGTGTGGTTGAAAGGTCATTTCCTTGGATCACTCTTCTATTTGGGTATTACCAGATTTAATTTAAAAATCTTTTGAATTAAAGTCGCTTTACAGATGTATTTAATAATTAAAACTAGCATTTTAAGACTAAGTAGTATTGAATAAGAAAAATGCAAAAATTGGTGGTGATGAATTGTGGAAAAGTTCAGGTTCCAATCTTAATATTATTGTTTAAATTCTCAAGCAGTTTAATCACAGAATAAGCAGTTAATACACTTGTTTCTGTATCTGTGGCCCAATTAGTATTCTGGGTGATTGTTTCAAGTTCACCAAAATCCCCAGTCACTCTAATCTCATGGTAACTGTGGTTAACCCTGGGATCGGCTATGATCTTTAAATCCACCTCTCTATCAGTGATAATACTTAAAACAGCAGCTATGTCCAGGTTTATGGGGAATTTACCCACAGCATCTTGGGCTTTGCCTTCGAATAATAGTATCTCTTCGTCTGTTGCTATCCCCAGTGACTCATCACCTGATGATATTCCCAGTGATTCAGGAGAATTCCGGATTAACAGGTTTATACCGGCGATTTCGCCTATAGAAGCAGCTTTTACACCATCTAAACCTGCGATATCTCCAGAAGGAGCGTATATCCTGCAGTTATTTTCAAAAGCTATACTCTTCACCTGGTTTTTGAACTCTAAATCCAAAAAAGCGTCGATGCTGGTTACAATAATATCTTTTCCCTTTCTAAGGATTTGTGGAATGATTTCTACTGCTATCTGGGTAGATACTGCTTCAATTACCAGATCCACCTCATCCAGCATATCACCAACATCCTGGACAAACATTCCATCTGCTTGGGAGGCTAAGTTTTGTGCTTTACTTGTGTCAGAGTCCTGGAAATATTTTAAATCAGCATCAAGGTTTCTTTCTTTTTGAAAATCGGTGATTATTTTAGCTATAGTACCACAGCCGATGATTCCAATTACCTGGGCATCATACTTGTGATCCCCATGATCTGAACTTTCAACAGGAGAATAAAAGTTTTCATTTCTCTCCAGTAGTTTGTAGCCCACACTTCTATTCATTTTCATCAGCCTGTGTTTCAGAAGCTATTTTTATTATTAGAAGCCATTATTAAATCATCCCCTATTGAATATTTAAAAAAATAGGGCATCCGGGGAGATTTTTGAGCAAAAAGTTTAATACAGATGCCCTACAATAAACAACACCCTCTTCCAGCAAAGGCTGTGATCCCACCCATACCAACTAACTCTCAGAAAGTAGGGAAAACTGAGATTTAGTTTAGTATATTTTGCATTCGGGGTCTAAACCGGTTATTCGAATTCCACCATCTTTACAGGTCTTTTTGATGTTCAGTCCGATGAGCAAGGGGGTGATTTTTTCTATGATCTGTGCTCTTTCCAAGGGTCCGCAGTCAACGACCTGTACTCCGGGGATTTTATCGATTAATTTGGCCGCTGTTACTTTTGATTCCAGATCATCACCTGATATGAGGCAATCACAGTCTATGGGTTCGTTGAAGTTCATTAAAGCTCCGCTGCTTATGTTGTTGAAGGCGCATATAACATTGGTCTCAGGTAAGATCTTCTGTGCTCTTTCTGAGGCTGCTCCCTCGGGAAGGTATAAACATCGAGTTGGTGAACCTCCAATCGCTGATTCGAGTGGTCCGGTGGCGTCCATTAATATTTTCCCGGCTGCACCTTCCTTGATGGATAAAAGAGTTGCCCTTTGAGCTGCCAGTGGGACTGTTAAAACCAGTACATCGGCTTCTTTTGCAGCGTCGGGGTTTTCTGCTGCTTTGAGGTTTGGTATTTCCTCTTTTTCCAGTAGTTCTTTGATTTTATCCACTGCTGCCTGGGCCTTTTCCATTGTCCTGGAACCGATTATGACATCTTCACCAGTCTGGACAAATCTTATGGCGATCCCTAAACCTTGGCCACCAGTTCCTCCTATTATTGCAATCTTCATTTTCATCACTCCTTTAATTTAAAAAAAGAAATAAGGAATAAATTAAATTATTCTAGAAGGACTACTGGTTTGATTAAGTCTCTGGGTTTTTCTCTCATGAGAAGTAGAGCTTCTTCCAGTTTGTCCCAGCCTTTGTAGACATGGGTGGCCATGAGTGATGGATCCATACGGCCGTGCGTCACAATATCTGCCAGTCGTTCCATTCTAACTCTTCCACCAGGACAGAGGCCGGTGACTAAATCTTTTTGGGCCATACCGAATCCCCAGCCTACACGGCAGATTGGTAGGGTGTCTTCTTCACCGAATCCTGATCCGTAGTAGTTGTTGTTGGAAATTTTAGCCCCTGGTTTAGCTATATTTATTGCGTCGACTAAGATGTCGGGACCTCCACCAGAGACGATTACCGCATCAACTCCGGCACCATCAGTTGCTTCCAGTATCTGGTCTACGGTATTTCCGTTTTTGTAGCTGACTATGTCTGTAGCACCGTATTTTTTAGCTACTTCAACGCTCTTTGGTCTGGTACCTACTGCAAATATTCTTCCGGCACCTCGCAGTCTTGCACCGGCGACACCACATAGTCCAACTGCTCCGATACCTAGAACAGCTACGGTGGATCCGATTTCTATTGCGGCGTTTTCAGCACCCATGAAACCAGTGCTTAGCATATCTGGAATCATCACAGCTGCTTCCAGTGACATGCCTTCTGGTAAAATAGCCAGGTTGTTGTCTGCCAGGTTGACGTGGAAGTATTCACCGAATACGCCGTCTTTGAAGTTGGAGAATTTCCATCCGCCTAATGCTCCACCACTTTGTGAAGGGAAACCACGTTCTACGGCTTCAGAATCCCAGTCAGGAGTGATAGCTGGTACGATTACCCTGTCACCTGGTTTGAAGTCCTTCACTTCGTTTCCTACTTCATCTACTACACCTATAGCTTCATGCCCCAGGATCATGTTATGTCGATCGCCTATTGCCCCTTCCCAGACGGTGTGGACATCTGATGTACAGGGTGCTAAAGCTATTGGTCTAACGATAGCATCTCTTGGGCCACATGCGGGCTTATCTTTTTCTATCCATCCAATTTCTCCTATTTTTAACATTGCTAGTCCTTTCAAATTTATCACCTCTGCTTAATTGCCATTAATGCTAGTTTACTATGGCCTGATATATAAACATACCGAATGTTCGGTTTGTAATGATTAATGATTAACTACTTAAGTGATGAGGGATAAACTTTAAATTCAAACCAAATTAATACAGTTAAATATTGAATGAAAAAACACACTAAAAGAAAAAATTTATTAATCTGTTCCTTCTAATACACTAACGTTGTTTTCGAATTTCTCGATTAATATTAATTTATGCTTTTTATTGTAAAAAAAGATGTTTAAGATGGGTACAAAATCTAGAATAATGGAAACAACTTTTAAACTTGTTTTAAAAAAAGGATTCACCGATGTTTCCTTAAACAAAATTATAAAAGCTTCAAATACTACCACTGGTGGTTTTTATCATCACTTTAATAGTAAAGATGCACTGCTACTTGAAGTGATTGAAAAATACATATTCAACTATTTCAATTCAACCATAGAACAAATCAGGAGTTTTAAAGGCACTCCCAAAGAGAAATTGCAAACTGTGATGCTGTCCATCGTAGCAGAATGTGTAAATATCAACGAAATAAGTTCTAAAAAGGTATATTATCGAAATTTGCACCTTCTCTTAATGGAAGGCGTTCAAAAATACGATGTGATAGCTGAAAGTTACAAAAAATTCTATCATAACCTTTTAAACTTCATAAAAGAGGTGGTGGATGAAGGTGTGGCTCAGGACATGATAAGACAGGATATTGATTCTCATGAACTTGCCATATTCGTCCAGACTTCTATACTAGGAACAGTTATTATGTGGGTAGGAATGCCCGAGATGCCACTGGAAGAACGGATGATTTCAAATATAGATCATTTATGGGCCTATATGAAGAAATAGATGAACAACTTTCTCTTAGAGTTAACTCCAATTCAATGTTTCACTACCATCTGGGCAGAGAGAATGTTCGGTATGTTTATAAGCAGTCCAGTTAATAGAGAATATTTGAACATTTCTAAATCTACCACGTCGAATAAATATATTTGAATAATTTAAAGAGTTTGAATAATCTAAAGGAGAAATCAAAATGATAATGGTAACCGCCAAAATGACAGCCAAACCTGGTGAAAGGAACAACATCATATTGAAAGCTAAAGATTTAATTGAATCCAGCCGTTCAGAATCGGGTTGTATCAGCTATAATTTATACACCAGTACTGAAGATGATGATGTACTGATGATGCTGGAGCAGTGGAAAAATCAGGATGTTCTAGACTCACATCTAAAGACAGAGCATTTTAAAGCATTCGGTGCAGCTGTTGAAGATATCTTAGCCAGAGAATTAGATATTAATGTTTATTCTGTTGATCAAATAAATGATTGAACAGAGAAAGGAACTTCACCACTCCTTAGAAATTTATAAAACGCCGGGACTGGGATTTGAACCCAGGACGAGCATCGCTCAACAGGATTTCGAATCCTGCGCCTTACCGGACTAGACTATCCCGGCACCTAATTAGATTATCCAGCTTGAAATATAAAATATTTGGTTTCTACTTAAAAGGATGTTTTTGAAATATAAAAAAGATGTAGAAATTCGTCCTTAAAGTAATCAAATGAAGTTAAAAACTGTATTTTGGCCATTACCTTTTTTTACAATTATGTAATAGTTAATCATCCTATTAAATTGAGGCAAAACATATTTAAATCGAAAATTTAATATTTAATCCAGTTAATTATGAAATCTAATAAATATTCTTTTCTGGAACTGGTTAACCTAAATGAAATTTGGAAGTTGATGACCAGTTTTTACAGATTAACCGGGTTATCCTGGGCCTTAGTTGATCTGGAAGGTAACATAATGACTCATAATGGCAGTCCTGTTTATACAGGATGGCAGGATTTCTGCATGAACATTCATCGCGAAAATCCTCTGATGTTTCAAAGTTATATAAAAAGTGCTGCAGATTTTCATGATAAATTATCCTTCACAAATCACAGCGAAAACGGCCTGACCAATGTAAACGTGCCTATTTATATCAATAAGGAACATATGGCCAGTTTTTTCGTTGGTTCCTTCTTCTTAAAAGAACCTGATATTGAATTTTTCCGTAGAGAGGCTCTCACTTTCGGTTTTGATGAAAAAGAGTATCTGGATGTGATATCTAAAATCCCTGTGTTTTCCCAGGATCATATCCACAAAAGTCTGGACTTTTTAACTAGTGCGGCCAGTGTTATCGGAGAGTTAGGTCAGGAGAAGAAAAAATTATTGGATGATAAACAACTCATAAAAGAACGTGAGGAAACCTTAAAGTTCCAATTAAATATCCTTAAGAACGTGCGACACTGTATAATAGTCTATGATACATATGGGAAGATTATTTACTGGAATGACAGCGCAGAATCAATCTACGGATACACGGAAGATGAGATGCTGGGTAAAAATATCAAAATACTCTATTCTAATTTTGACCTGGAAAAAAAAGTACCCTTGAATATACAGACCATACTTGAGTTAGGAGAATATATTGGGGAATGGGAGGGAAGAAGGAAAGATGGTTCTAAGGTATATGTTGATCTTAGAGAAACAGTTCTTTATGGTGAAAAAAATGAAATTATCGGAATTATTGGAGTTTCAAAGGATATAACCCAGCGTAAAAAAGTCGAACTTAAGATTAAAGAATCTTTAGAGGAAAAAGAAGTTCTGCTTCAGGAGATACACCACCGGGTGAAAAATAACCTTCAGATAATCTCCAGTTTGCTGAACCTTCAAACCCACTATGTGGAAGGTGAAGAAACTATAAACGTGCTTAAGGACAGCCAGAACCGGGTTAAAACCATGGCCATAGTCCATGAAAAACTCTATCAGTCCCCCAATTTAAAAGATATAAACTTTAAAGAATACATAGAGGATTTAATCTCTGTACTGTTCTATTCCTATGGTATTGAATCAAAGAATATCAAAACGCTGATCAATCTGGAGGATCTTAAAATCGACATCGACACCGCCATCCCCTGTGGTTTAATAATCAACGAACTGGTAACCAACAGCCTAAAATACGCTTTTCCTGATGGAAAAGGTATTTTAAAAGTAGAACTCACATCAAAATCGGATAATATAAAGTTAAGAGTTGCAGATAATGGAGTAGGATTGTCATCAGGTATTGAATTAGAAAATAGTAATACATTAGGACTTAAAATGGTAAATAGCCTGGTACATCAGCTGGAAGGTACTCTAAACCTTAACCGAACAGGTGGGACTGAAGTTGTAATAAAATTTAAAAAATTAAAATATAAAAATCGAATATAAAATTGAAATAATAAATTTTGATACTAAATTAAACTAATTTCTTTTTGACCTTGAGTGGTGGATGTGGGTCTGTGCAATATTCAAATATATGGCCACAGTTTGTACATTTAAAAACTCCCACATCTCCTTCTGGTATATGTGGTATATAAAATGCATCCTGACTTCTTTTACTATTTCTCCTTCTGGAGATCTTTTTATCTTTTGAACCACATTCTGGACATTTTTGGGACATTTCTTCTGGTTTCAAGGTCTTCACCTAATTTATTAATTAAACGAGTAATTTTTTTACCCTCAATGGTGGATTTCGGTGAGTGCAGTATTCAAAGATGTATCCACACTCTGTGCAACGGATTATACCCACATCTTCCTGTGGCATATGTGCCATATAAGATGCATCGATACATACTCCCTTCTTACTCCTTCTGGAGATCTTTTTATCTTGTGAATTACACTCAGGACATTTCCGGGACATTTCTTCTGCTTTCATGATATCACTTAGTTCGTTAATATACAAACTATATGTTATTATGCGAACCATAATATATAAAGGTTTTTACTAATTTTTAAAAAAAAATTGAATAAAAAACCGCTCAAATCTAATATTTAAACTTTTTTAAAATTGATTAATCATTATAAAATACCTTTTTATATACTGAATTTATTATTTAACCTATTTATAAATAACAGGAGGCTCGAAAACGTATATAAATCTGAAAGTTTTAGGAATTCCCCTAGCTATACTGGCTTTTATTGCTGTTATGCTTATTCCTACCCCTGGTTTAAGTTTTGCAGGACATTCTGCCCTTGCACTTTTACTTTTCGCCATAGTCATGTGGGTAACTGAAGCTTTACATTTAGCAGTTACATCACTGTTAATACTGTTCATCCAGCCCATAATTGGAGTGGCCGGATTTACCGACGCAGTCATTGGTTTTGCCAATCCCATCATATTCCTGATGATCGGTGGTTTCATCATTGCCGAGGCTATTCGTAAAAGCGGACTCGCATCACGACTGACCTACAACATGCTCAACAAATTCGGTACCACCCCAGATAGAAGCGTTTTCACTGTTGTTTTTTCCACAGGGCTTTTATCAGCCTTTATCGAGAATGTGGTGGCCTACGCCATGATGCTTCCCATTGTTAAGGAAATCTTACCACTAATGGGAGTTAAAGATCCAGAAAAGGGTAAAAGTAACTTCTCCAAATCCATGGTTCTGGGTGGATCCTTCGGCTCCCTGGCTGGTGGATTTGGTACAGAAATCGGAACCGCCCCAAACCTAATGGCAGCCGCATACACCCACCTGCCCTTTTTAAACTGGATGATCTTTGGATTCCCCATAGCATTCATCATGATGACCATCATCTGGAAATGGCTGGGATTCATCTACAAACCAGAGATAAAAGGAATCATAGGTGGACTGGAAACTATAGCCGCTAAAAAAGAATCTTTAGGACCCATGAGTAGGAATGAAAAATATACACTGGCAATTCTTTTATTTACCATAGGATTATGGGTTACAACCAGTATTACCGGGCTCGACAGTTTTTCAGTGGCATTAATAGGTGCCGTACTACTATTTGCATTCAAGGTCATAGATTGGAAAGACGCTCAAAACGGAGTTGATTGGGGATTGATAATATTCTTCGGAGGAGCACTCTCACTCGGAGCAGCATTACTGGGAACTGGAGCAGCCAATTGGTTGATAAGTGATATAGTGGCATTTTTAGGACCAAACGCATCTACCATACTCATTATGATTGTGTTGATGGTCATCGCAGTCACCATCACACAGGTGATGTCCAACATCGCACTGGCAGCAATTCTAATACCAATCGCGGTGACTTTAGCAAGCGCTCAAAACTTACCAGTGGGAATTTACGCCGTACCAGTGGCCATAGCCTGTTCACTATCCTTCATGTTACCAATGGCAGATCCTACAGTAGCGATGGCCTACGGGACCAGATACATCAATATACCCGGGATATTCAAAGCAGGACTGCCTTTGGTTATAATAGGAATTATGGTGACCATAATAGTACTGTTAACTGTGATGACCTTCGCACCATGGTTGATAGCCGTGTAAAACACAGATTGCAGGATAAAAGTTCTGCAATTTTTTAATTTTAAACGATTATGATTAAATAATTCTGGAGGAATAAACATGCACCAAAAAATATTGCTGGCAGTAGATAATTCAGAACCAGCAGAAAGGGCTGGGAAATATGCAATTTCTAGTGCCGGCCTAGATGAGGCCGACATAATTGTCTTAAATGTAATAGATACCTATTATTTGAATTCTTTACCACAAAGCGATTTGAGGGAAAAATTGGATAAAAACTTCAGGGATGAAGGAAAAGAAGCAGTTGAAAATTATGAAAAAAGGATCGCCGATGAAAAATGCGCCGGAAACTGTAAAAATATAAAACTTATAACTATAATCGGAGAAGGTAAGCCAGAGGATGTTATTTTAAAAATTGCTGATAAAGAAAACGTAGATCAGATAATCATGGGAAAATCCAGTAAAGAAAAGATAGAAAGATTTTTCGTGGGTAGCACCACAGAAAGAGTGGTTAGAGGGGCGAAGATCCCGGTTACAGTTGTTCCTTGATACAGTCAATGTTTGTTCCTGATATTTAGACAACCTTTTCTATGTAGAGGATAGAAATCCCATCAGAAAAGGGATAAACAATGAATTTAAAGTATAAATCAGGATTATAAATTCCCTGTGCTTCAAATTCCTGTAGTTCTTCCTCATCCATTACTTTCCTGAATATTTCTTCCTGTTTTGTGCCTATGAGCCTGGGAAACATTTCCCAAATGTTCTGTCCCATTAAATCTTCCGGATCAACTTTCACATATTCTGCTGCACGTTTATTTGCAAAAATAAACTGCCAATAATGATTTAACGCTACAAAACCATCTTGAATACTGTTTAATATTTCTGTAGTCTGTTTATGGCTGTGTATCAGTTCCTGTTCGGTGAGTTTACGGTCAGAATCATCAAAAACATAACCTTTAAGTTGAACAAGTTCCCCAGAGTCATCAAATATACCCATTAAATTAGCAACCACGTGGATGCGCAGCCCATCGGATTTCCTCTGCCAGCTCTGGTAACCAAGAATTTTACGCTCCTTTTTAAGACGAGTCATCAAAAAAGGCCAGTCAAATGGGTTAGACTCGGAAATATTCCACTCAAGAGCAGATGTACAATCTTTAAACCCATAAATAGCTGCAAATGCCGGGTTGCATTCTAAAATTTTTCCTTCTGGTGTAGCTATGAAGTCACCAGTTAAATCTTCATTAAACAACAATCTATATTTTTTTTCGCTTTCTTTAAGGGACAGTTCGGCCATTTTACGCTCAGTATCATCAAAGGTATAACCCTTAACCTGAACCAGTTCGTTTGAATCATTGAATACCCCTACTAAATTGGAAACAACGTGGATTTTCTCCTTTGTCGGTGTTATATGCTGGCTTTGATGGCCCCTTATTTTACCCTCTTTTTTCAGGCGATCTATCAGTTCTGCCCAATCTGCAGGGTTAAAATGTGTGATGTTAAAATCCAATGCTTGACCTTGATCTTCAAATCCATAAATTTCAACGAAGGACTGATTACATTGCAGAAGCCTCCCATCTAATGTGGCAATGAAATCACCGGTTAAATCATCCTCAAACCAGTGCCTGTACTTCTCCTCTCCCTCTTTTAGAGATTTTTCCGGTTCAAATTCCTTATCCTTCATTTTTTTTTAGCCCAAATTTTAAATGAAACATATTTCACTGAATAAAATCCGTAGTTAATTCCAATTCTATTTCAATAATTTCTATATTCTATATATAAAAATGTTTTAAATTTATTTTTACTATCTTCAGGTAATTTTATGAATTTATTTTTATATATAATATGTTTAGAGGGATTAGATGAAAAGAGATATAATTAAAATTAATGAAGAAAAATGCACAGGCTGTGGGGGTTGTATGATAGGATGTCCAGAGGGAGCCCTGCAGGTAATCGATGGAAAAGCCAGACTGATAAGCGACCTGTTCTGTGATGGTCTGGGGGCGTGTATAGGGGAATGTCCTGAGGGTGCTATTGAAATTGAAACCAGGGAAGCAGAACCATACGATGAAAAGAAGGTCATGAAAAACATTGTAGAAGCCGGATCTAACGTCATAAAGGCCCATCTGAAACACCTTCAGGAACACGGCCAGACAAAATATCTAAATCAGGCCATAGACTATTTAAAGGAGAACAACATCGAAGTACCGGAATATGAAGAAGAAGCACCACTGGCATGTGGATGTCCTGGTTCAGCGGCCCAGGACATAGAAAGAAGCCGTCTGAAAAGCCAGGAAGAAGTACAGATCTTCAGTGCTGAGCTTAAAAACTGGCCAGTGCAGTTGCAGCTTCTAAATCCAAATGCACCCTACTTTAAAAATGCAGATCTATTGATTTCTGCAGACTGCGCACCCTTCGCCTATGCCAACTTCCATCAGAGATTCCTTAAGGACAAGGTACTGATAATTCTCTGTCCCAAACTAGACAAAGTAATAGACCAGTACGTGGATAAGCTGGCGGAGATATTTACAAAACAGGATATAAAATCCATCTCCATCGTCCATATGGAAGTTCCCTGCTGCTCTGGTATTGAAGTAATAGTCAGACGGGCCTTAGAAAAGGCTCAAAAGAATATTATTGTTAAAGATTATACCATCTCCATAGGAGGGGAGATAATATAATTAAATTTATTTTTAAACGTCTTAAATTCCTTTAAACATTTTCAACTCCTGATTCTCCAATGAAATACCTTTTCAACCGGTTCACGTATATGTTGGCCCAGACGTAGGCTAGTGTACATCCAATTCCACTTCCCACCACCAGTCCCCACCATACCCCCTGGGAACCTAGGTCAAATATGAAGGCAAACAGGTAGGCGAAAACTGCTATGAAGGCTAATTCTCTAAGAATGGTTAATATTAGGGAGGTTATTCCTTTGCCCATGCCCTGGAAGATTGAACTGGCCGTGATACCCAATGGGACAGGCATGTAGAACAGGAACATCAGCTGGAGGAATGTTGCAATTTCCGGGGTGAGATAGGCCGTCTCCGGCGAATAGGTAAATATGGAGGCTACAATTCCAGAAAATATGGATAATAACAATCCAACAACTGTGGTTGTTATAAAGCCCAACTTAGCTGCATAGGTCAGGGCAGTTTTTAGGTTCTCATATTTTCTAGCCCCAAATGCTGCTCCGGCAACGGTTATCGCAGCGGTACCAATTCCAATAGGCAGTATCATGACCATCATCACCACCCTCCATCCTGCCGTGTAAACTGCCACTGCTGCTGCCCCTCCGGTAACCACCAGTATCAGGTTCAGGATCATTCCCAAAAAGGACATCACGAAAGATTCAGCGCTGGCCGGCAGTCCCACCATTAAGATGTCACGGGCCACACCCCATTCAGGTTTAAAATCACTGAGGGAGAATGTTACATAGGTATCTCCCTTCATAAGCATCCAGTAAATCATTAAGGCGCATGATATGCTGGCAGAAAGTAGGGTAGCCCAGGCAGCTCCGGCTATTCCCCATCCAAAGGTGTAGATGAATATAGGATCCAGTATTATGTTCAGGATAGCGGTGGCTGCCATGGCATACATGGGCCTCTTTACATCTCCTTCTGCCCTTAAAATACCGGAGGCCACACTGGAAAATATCATTAGGACCAGTCCACCAAAGAGTACCTGACCATACTCTACTGCTAAATCAACAGTACTCCCCGCCCCCATGGCCAGAAGGATATTGGAGAGAAATACTAAAATTAATATGGTGAAAATTGCTGATACTGCCAAGGAAAGGATCACTGAGTGCATGGCAGCATTATCGGCCTTATTCTTATTAACCGCCCCTATACACCGGGCTATAAGTGAGGTTGCACCGGCGCCCAGTCCGTTACCTAATCCTATAACTATCATGAAGATGGGGGCGGTGAAACCCAAAGCAGCCAGGGCGTCCGGGCCAAGACCAGCTACCCATATACTATCCGCCAGGTTATAGGCCATGATAAGAAGCATGGAAATAATCATGGGCACGGATAGCACGCGGATAGCGCGTTTAGGGTCTCCAGTTACCATCGATATGCGCTGGTCAACGCCTTCTTTATGTTCATTGTTGGAATTCATAATAAATCAGCTTAATTAGGTAAAAATCTATAAATTGCTTAAAATCTATCTAAATAGTTAAAGAACATTGAAAATCTGTTATTAATGAATTAGAATAGAATTCGACTTTAATAATAGATTGTGGCTGGTTGTATATAAATGATTCGTAGAATATTTTTTTTAATATTTTTGTCCATAGTCCTTAAATTAGTACCTTAAATGTGAAATTTAATTCTGTTTTAGCAAACTATTTATATTTGTCATTCGTAAGAAAACATAGTAAACAGTATCAAACCCAAGAATGCACTGGCAAAAAAATCAGCTTCAAATCTGGTTTCGTTTTGTATGTGCATAGACCGAGTAACTTCATGTTCAATTTTTCTCCTGCATTATTGGTATTAGTCCCGGTGGGGGCATTTAATGCCCCCACCTAGTTCGTTGGGATTAGATTTTGAAGTCCAAAAATGATTGTGGAAAGAAATAGTTAAATACTAAATTGACTAATCAGTCTATAAGAACATTATCCTGGGTGTCACTTTTGAAAGAGAAAGAACAAAAAATACTGGACGCAGCACTGATCCTCTTTGTGGAAAGGGGATTTCATGGCACATCTACAGCGGAAATCGCCAAAACCGCCGGAGTAGCTACTGGAACTCTATTCCACTACTTTAAAACCAAAGAGGACTTAATCAACAGTCTCTATCTGTACACCAAGGAAGGCATGTACTGTGAGATTGAAGGACAGTTCCATGGTGAAGCACCTTTAAAGGATAATTTAAAAGAATTATGGTGTAAATTCATTGATTTTGCAGTTAAAAACCCGCACAAGTTCCAATTTATACTCACCTTCCATACATCGCCCTATATAACTACCCTAACCAAGGAACAACTGGAAACTCAAACAGATGCCCTTTTAGATGTTTATAAAAAGGGTATTCAGGATAAAGAGATTAAAGAAGTACCATTTGAAATTATACTGGAGTTTTTCTGGGGAAACGTAGTATCTACACTTAATTACATCAATAAGTATCCGGAAAAATTAGGGGCTGAAACTCTGGACCAGTCCTTTGAGCTCTTCTGGGATGGAATTTCCAGGTAATTTTCGATTTTTTTAAGATTTAGTAGGAGGAAAATTCTTTAAAAGAAGAATAGACTGACCAGTCAATCATAAAAACTGACTAGTTAATCCAAGAGGTGTAAAAATGCAATACCGTAAGATAGAAAAAACCGGTGATGAACTATCTGTACTAGGCTTTGGAGCCATGAGATTACCCACCAGAAATGGTAGAACCGATGAAAAAAGGGCAACCGAACAGATCAGATACGCTATAGACCATGGAGTTAACTTCATCGACACCGCTCTGGCTTACATGAACGAACAGCTGGTAGGCCGAATCCTGAGTGATGGATACCGGGAAAAAGTTAAAATAGCCACTAAAATACCGGCATGGAAAGTGGATAAACCAGATGAACTGGAAAAGACGATACATGTTCAGCTTGATAACTTTAACACCAGTTACATTGATTACTATATGTTGCACGGGCTTACCGAGCCCACGTGGAAGAAATCGCTAAAACTCGATGCCCTATCATTTTTGGATAGGATAAAGACTGAGGGAAAAATCAAAAATGCTGGTTTCTCATTCCATGGAGGCAAAGACCTGTTTAAAGAAATAATAGATGCTTATGACTGGGACTTCTGCCTCATCCAGTACAACTACCTGGATGAAGAGTATCAAGCAGGTAGAGAAGGCCTGGAATACGCGGCAGCCAAGGGGATGGGCATTTTTATAATGGAACCATTCCGGGGCGGTAACTTAACCGGGAAAATACCCTCTGAAGTACAGGATATCTGGGATAAGGCCCCGGTTAAAAGAACACCTGCAGAATGGGCTCTGCGCTGGGTGCTGAACCATCCCGGAGTTACCTGCGTACTTTCTGGGATGAACGAGGAAGAACACATAAAAGAGAACCTGCGCATCGCCGAAGAAGGGCTACCCCACTCTCTGACAGGGGAAGAATTAGAGTTAGTGGGAGAAGCCAGGGATAAATACCGGGAACTCATGAAAACAGGGTGTACCGGATGTCAGTACTGTATGCCCTGCCCTGCAGGAGTGGACATACCCCGGTGCTTACAAACATACGACAGCCTGCACATCTTCCAGGAAAATAAAATACGAAGTCAGGCCGAGTACGCCCTGGGATTAGGGATCTTACATGAAGGGCAAGCAGCGTACGCCTCTAAATGCGTGAAGTGTGGTAAGTGTGAAGAACGCTGTCCCCAGGAACTGCCAGTCATGGAACTTTTAGACGACGTTTCAGGAGAAATGGAAGGTGTGATAACCAAAATAGCACCCGCCCTTATCAGAGTCTGGATAGTATTTGACAGGTTTATGATTGGGAGAAGGGCCAATGTACCACATGGATGATAATATGGAGATAGTACCTAGAATACATAATTTAGGCGGAAAGTCTGTAAACTACTACCTGGTGGAAGATGATGGTGAAATAATCCTCATCGATACAGGTTTGCCTGGTAATTCATCTAAAATTGTTGATTACGTTGAAAAAACCTTGAAACGTAAACCTCAGGACATAAAAACCATCGTGATAACCCACAGCCATTTCGACCATGTGGGAAGTCTTAGCAAAATAAAGGAAATCACAGGTGCCCAGGTGGCAATCCACCCCGCCGATGCTGATTACGTCCGGGGTAAAACTAAACATATCGGCGGGACTTTTATTAACGCCCTTATCAAGCTGTTTCAAATAGTGTACCGGACCAAACCTGTAGAACCGGAAATAATGCTCAAAGACTGTGACGTAATGAGTGGATATCAGGTTATACACACACCGGGACATTCCCCTGGGAGTATCTGCCTTTATAATCCCGAAAAGAAGGTGATTTTCGTGGGAGATATTCTACAGTATAAAAATGGTAGACTGCAGAGCCCCGGGAAAAAGTTAATTCCAGAGCCTGAGAAATATGGGGAGTCCCTGAGGAAGTTGCTTGATTTAGATATAAAGATTATTTTAACCGGGCACACAGCACCGGTGACTTCTGGTGGTGGGGAGTTGTTGAGGGAATTTGTTAAGACATTTTAATGGTTGATAAATTAAGGGCAAAGAATATAATCAAATGCCTCATCTATTCCACATTCTCACTTATTACCGATTATTTTAATGCTGAACGGGTTTTTGGTGATGTTAAATTTTTCAAGCTTAGTCTCATGCAGTATATCTCTAACTTCTTCTTCAATATAGGACGCTTCAAGGGATGAATCCAATCCACTACGCATTTCTTTAGGTTTGGATTGTAATCTCAGGAAAAACTTAACCAGGAAGAACATATCACGACGCAGATCACTTATATAAAACTTACCACCTTCTTTTAAGACCCGGTGGATTTCATTGAACACTGCAACTGGATCATCCCATTCGTGCAGGGAAGCATTGGAAAAAACTGCGTCAAACACTCCATCATCAAAGGGCAAAGCCATAGCATTCCCCACAACATATTCCGCCCTATCTTCTAATCCATATTCTAAAGCGTTTTTCACTGCCACTTTAACCATGTCTGCACTGATATCTAATCCAGTTAACCTGGTTCCTCCGGTATTTTTAAGCCATTCCAGGCCCAGGTATCCTGGTCCCGGACCTATTTCTAAAGCCCGTCCATCTCCTATCCCTAACTCAATTATCTCATCGGTATAGATATATCCTTTATTACGGGAGTTTCTCATCATCTCATCATAGTGTTTCACTACAAAACTGTCCTGAATACCTTCATCTGTTTCCTTTTCTCTTGGTTTAGTCATTATATTACCCCGCTTACCTTCTGGTGACTTATAAATTCTATCATTATGGTAATATCTTTCTGTTATGTTTTTTAATTACCATGTCTTGTAAAGTTCTCTCTCAATTTTTCTATTCATTAAAAACATATTCTAAACGGAATATCTTTTTTTGAGTAATAGAGTAATATAAACTCTTTAAATGGTTTATAACTACTTTAGCTTCGAACATATTTCTCACCAGAAGATTAAGTCGTAAAAGTTTTAGATCTGTCTCTAGGATTTACAGTGGGTGATGATTGCAGTCCAGCTTCTGTTCACTACTCGCCCTAACAATTGAGATGACAGAGGGGTAGAGAATAATTAGCCTGGCCACCTCCGGTCATTGATTCCCCTGTGGCGGGGGTTCTGGTTTTTAGCTTTTAGAAGACTAAAGTGTATTAACGATGCAAATGATAATTATAACAAGGAGATGGTATACTGACATGTAAAGAAATAAAAGCAGGAATATGGTCTGTTGGAGCTATAGATTGGGATAGGGTGTTGTTTGATGAGCTTATACCCCTTCCTGATGGAACCAGTTATAACTCTTATTTAATTAAAGGCGATGAAAAGACTGCTTTAATAGATACCGTTGATCCTACCAAAACTAAGGATTTAGTGGAGAACCTGGAAGAGTTAGGGCTATCAATCGACTATGTGATCTCCAATCATGCTGAACAGGATCATTCAGGTTCTATTAACACCATATTAGAACTCTTCCCCGACTCAACGGTGATTACCAATCCTCGGTGTAAAGATCTGCTTATGGAATTTCATTTAATACCTGAAAATAGATTTAAAATTGTGGATGATGGTGAAACCCTTTCCTTAGGAGATAAGACTTTAAAATTCATTTACACTCCCTGGGTCCACTGGCCAGAAACCATGGTCACCTACCTGCAGGAAGAAAATATTCTGTTTTCCTGCGATTTTTTCGGGTCTCATCTGGCCACCAGCAACCTATACGTCACGGACAGGTGTAAGGTCTACTCCTCAGCCAAAAGATATTACGCAGAGATAATGATGCCCTTCCACACCATGATCGAAGGAAATATAGAAAAGATATTACAATACCAAGTTGATTTAATCGCCCCCAGTCATGGACCCGTACACCAGGATCCTGAATTTATAATCAACGCTTATCAAGAATGGATTTCAGATAAAACAGAGAATATGGTGGTTATACCTTACGTATCCATGCATGGTAGTACTCAAATAATGGTGGATTATTTAGTGGATGTCCTGATCGAAAAAGGGATAGAAGTGAGACCTTTTAATTTAAGCCGCACTGATATTGGTGAATTGGCAGAAGCACTTGTAGATGCCACCACCATAATAATCGCTTCACCAACCGTACTTACCGGTCCACACCCATTGGTGGTCTCTGCCACATATTTAACCAATGTTTTAAAACCAAAATTGAAGTTTGCATCAGTGATAGGTTCTTATGGATGGGGTGGAAGGATGGTGGATCAAATTACCAGTATGTTAACTAACTTAAAAATCGGCCTTCTGGAACCTGTTATCATCAAAGGACTGCCAACCGATGAAGACCTAGAAAAACTGGATCAACTAGCCAATGAGATAGAAAAACGGCATTTGGAAATCTTGTAAGAAGATTAAAATAAGGAACGCTGGGATTGGCTTTTCAAAACCTATACTATGGATAAGCTGAATAATTCGAAAAATTTAATCATCTAAATTATTTTTAACAAATTCTTCAACTCGGTGGATGAAAATTCGCGGCTGTTCGGTGTGTATTACATGTTCTGAATCAACTCGTATGTAATGGCAGTTTGTGATGGCACAAACACGGGCGGCGTCTTCATCATCCATTGCCCCAACCAGACCATACTGTTGGTGTCGGAACCAGTTGGCATGTAAAAGTAACACCGGACATTTCACATTTTTTAGTGCTTCTTCATGGTTGAATCCCTGGTAGATACGTCCGTCAACCCAGGCCTTTGAAAAGTCAGGGTCATAAGTGGATAGGGTTTCCACCAGTGCACGAAGTTTTCCTGGTAGAAGGGGTATAGAAATTATTTCTCCCTTACTCAGGGATTGGTAGAAACGGATTAACCAGGCCAGGGGATAGGTGATCCAGCCAGGTAATTTACGGGTCTTATCACTGCTCACCGGTCTTTGTATCTTATCGAATGCCATTTTCAATTTTTTAACACTTCTTGATTCTCTTAACACTTCAATTATTTCCACAGTACTTTTTAAAACATGATAAACGTATTCGGTTTTAATACGGGGCCAATCTGCCGAAAATAGTGGGACATCTTCAAGTATGATGGCCAGAGTACATTCTGGTAGATTGGCAGCGATCCAAACTGCTATCAATCCCCCTGAAGAGTTTCCAGAGATAATGGCTGGTTTTTTAACTATCTGATGCATGAAACTGGACATGTCCCGGCCAATACTTTCAAAGGTGTAATCGCAGGGGGTCCAGTCTGATTTTCCATGCCCCCTGATATCCAAAACAAAAACATGAAACTTTAATGAGAGAGTTACCAGCACTTTCTGATAGTTTTCCCAGGAAGCAGCCTGTGCGGGGATTAAAATCATTGGCAGACCATTATCCGGACCTTCAACATAGTTCAGTTTAACTTCACCAGAATCAAACTGCCTTTCCTCAAAACCTGCTTTTTTGATATTTTTTAACATTAGTTAAGGATGAAGTTTACTCCGAAATAAATCTTATTCTAATATCTAACTTTTATTCTGTACGGTTGAACGTGGTCGTACTGTTAGCTGGAGCAGTGGTATAGTCTGGCAGTGTGACTTTTAAGTTATTGGCCTCACCAATAGAAATGTTGGTGAAGTTAAATGTGAAATCGTTGTACGGTTCATTAAACACATCACCATTGAAGTGTTCTAAATTAAAGGCTTGGTTATTGGTTCCATAACGACAGATCAAAGTGTCGTTTGATGATGTTATAGTTATGTTTCCGTAGACCATATTGTTATAAACTCCGACATAACCATTTAAAGGCAGTGTTGGACCTGCTAAAGGTGCTGTGGGAGACTCAGGTTTCCATGACGCGTCAAGTGCTTCCTTAGTAGCAGGCCATGGATCAAAGTCTTCATTACCAACTAATAATTGCCTGAATTTAGAGTCTAAGATACTTCTGAAATTGGATGCATATACTCCTCCATTGGTCAGTATTACTATGCCTAAATTCTCTGATGGATAAATAGTAATCTGAGCATGGAAATCGCTGCTATCTCCTGGATGACTTACATAATATGGAAGTGTTGTGTCCTTGGGATGGATAAACCAGCCCAAACCATATTGTGGACCATACATTGCCAAATCAAGGGGGTCAGTGATATTTATTTGTTCGGTGCGTGTTTCATCTAACTCTTTTTTAGATACTATTTTCTTGCCATTATAATACCCGGTATCTGCTATTTGGAACTTCAACCAGTTGGCCATCTCATTGATAGAGCTATATATACTTCCCGCGGGTCCAACTGGATCAGGAATGATATCGTAGGGTACCATGGTGCCGTTTTTAAGAAGTTTGTAAGGTGTGGCATGGTTTGGTGAATTCAAGAAATCCCAATAGCTAGTAGTTGTGGTGGGCATTCCCAGTGGATCCAGGATGCCTTTCTTAATTAACTCATTCCAGGTGGTATTATTTGCCTGTGATGCGCAGTAACCCCCCAATGCATAAACTAAACTATTATATGCATATGTACTGCGGAAAGGAGTGACATTCTGTACGTATCGGAGCTTGAAAATAGATTCAGAAAATGAATCATTAAAGTATGTAGGATACTCATTTCCCAGTTCTCTACTTAATCCACTGTTATGCATCAGAACATCTCTAATGGTGATGTTGTTGCTGACAAAGAAATCGTTATATAACAGGAATTCGTTTGGAACTGAATAGTACTTAGATATGAAGTCATCCCAACTCATCAACCCTTTATCCACTAATTGGGCGATATTAGTCGAAGTAAATTGTTTGGAAATGGAACATATTCCGAACAATGTATTCTCATCAACGGGTGCTCCTGAAGCAAGATCCTTAACTCCTAAAGTATTCAGGTAGATTATTTTCCCATCTTGGACTATGACTACCGCCATGCCAGGTATTAAAGACTGATCATAATATTTATTCAGATAGACATCGAAAAGAGTGATTATATTATCCATGGGATCAGGAGTAGGGCCGGGACTTGGACCAGGGCCAGGTGATGGTCCGGGGTTAGATCCTGGCTGGTTATCTGAAAGTAAAGTCAAAGCCAATTGATTGGTTGACGTATTAGTGGTATTATTTGCAGAATCATTATTCGTGGTGTTCTTATTGTTATTATCAGTTCCCTGGTTATTAAAATCAGAATTATAAAACAACACACCCGCAACAACTACTATGGCACAAACCAGTACCACTCCACTTATAATCCTAATATCCACTGATATTCCCCTCTTTTACATTAAATCGGTTATTATTCTTACTTCAACTCATTTGGATTATATTTCAGGCACTTTTTGTACGGTTGAATGTAGCATTTTCCGGTGAGTCTGATAATTTTACCGTTAATTGGTTAGCTTTCCCCTTCTTAATATTTGAGAATTCAAAATAGTTGTTAAAGACTATTTCTTCATATGTGTTGTTGTTCCAGTGTGTTAATTTGAAAGGATGTTTATCAACACCGTAGTAACAGATTAATGCACCATTAGATGTTGTGATCTTTATATTTCCATAGAATTTATTGGAATAAGTGCCAGTGTAACCGTTTAAAGGCAGTGTTGGTTTTATTATGGGTGGTGTGGGAGGCACAGGTTTCAATGAGTCTTGAGCTTTTTTCTTCTGAGTAGACCATGGATTACTAGTATAATTACCGTTGATTAAATCCCTGAATTTTTTATCTAATGCAGTTCTGTAAGCACCTGCATATTCCCCTCCATTGGCCAATACGGCTATAGCTAAACCCTTTGATGGATAAACTGTAACCTGGCTTTTAAAAGCATCAAGGCCTCCCGCATGTGTTATATAATCTTTTAAAACACCCCATCCAAAGCCATATTGAGATTGGTCATTCACTTTGATTTGTCCAGTGCGTGTTTCATCTAACTCCTTTTTGTTTAAGATTTTGACTCCGTTATAATATCCAGTATCAGCGATCTGGAACTTCAACCAGTTAGCTATTTCACTTATGGAAGTATATATGCTCCCCGCCGGTCCAACTGAATCAGGGATAATGTCATATTCCATCATGGTACCATTTTTAAGAAGATAATAGGGTTTGGCATGATTTTTTGTCTTCAGGAAATCCCAGTAACTGGTAACGGAGGTTCTCATACCCAAAGGGATTAACAGATCTTCCTTAATTAATTCATTCCAAGGAGTTTTAGCTACACGTGCTGCAGCATAACTTGGTATAACATAAATCAAATTATTGTATTGCCAGGTACTGCGGAATGGAGTGCTATTCTCTCTGTAGCGAAGATTTTTCATAATATAAGGATAGGGCTGATTAAACCCCGCCCATATCAGGTCTCCATCAAGTGCAGGTAATCCACTGCGATGACAGAGAGCATCTCTGATGGTGATATTATTACTGACATAGTCACTGTATAATTGGAATTCATCTGGAACAGAAAAATATTTAGCTATAGGGTCATCCCAACTCATCAGGCCTTTACTCACCAGTTGCCCAATGTTGGTTGCTGAAAATGGTTTGGTGTTAGAACCTATTCCAAATAATGTATTTTTATCAACGGGTTCTCCTGAAGCCAGATCCCTAACTCCCAGAGTGTTCATATAGATTATTTTCCCATCTTGGACTATGACTACCGCCATACCCGGTACTAAAGATTGATCATAATTAGCTTTCAAATAAGCATCAAAAAGACTGATAATATTATCCATAGGATCAGGACTTGGACCAGGACCAGGTGATGGTCCTGGAGATGGGCCAGGGTTATTTCCTGGCTGGTTAACTGGAAGTAAAGTTAAGGCTAATTGATCGGTTGATGTGTTGGTGGTATCATTACTTGCAGTATTATTATTCGTGGTGTTTTTAGTGTTATTATCAGTTCCCGGGTTATTAAAATCAGAATTATAAAACAACACACCCGCTACACCTGCTACAATCACCAAAATTAGTATTATCCCACCTAAAACTTTATCATCCATTTTCAAGCCCCCAACTAAAGAATTAATCTATTATTTTTATGTTAATTAACAAGCCCTCTATCGAAAATTTATCTTCTGTGCAATTATTTATAGTTTAGCTGCACGCCATGCGCATGTTTTTTTGTATCATACGTATAGAAAGTTTTAAGGAATGATAAAAAAATACTAAATAATAATGCATGACTGTAAAGGGGACATATTAATATGAAAAAGCGCCGTATTAACACTACTATCTCTCTGGAACACTACAAATTACTTAAAAAGCATGCAGAAAAATACAAGACACATCAAAAAGTCTTAGAAATCGCATTAGAATGTTTAGAAAACAATCCAGAACAAAAATCCCCATTAACCATTGAAGAAGAGACTTGGATGCGAATAGGAAGAGAACTGAGTCATTTATCAATAACTTTCACTAAAAATGCCGCTAAAATGTTATTAGAAACTGCTGATATGGAGCGTTTCAGTGTATACGTGAAGGATCAAAAACCACTAGAGTTTGCAATAGAATGGCTTTATCAGAAACCTCTTAAAGAATGCAGTTTACAGGAATTAATCGATGGCATAGTCCTTAATAGGAGCATGTTAGGTCAGGACTCGATAGATCACACAGAAGATGATGACTATTACACGATAATAATGACTCACAATCTAGGCATTAATCATGCCAAACTTATGGTAATAGAGTTTGAAAGTTTGTTTAAAAGTTACGGAGTCAAGGTCGAGAGTTCTTTTTCAAAACGGAGTGTTTTCTTAAAGATATTTAAAGGATCTAATGAATAAACTAATAAAATTACATTATCAAGACTTGCTTCTAAATAGTCATAGCCACTTCTTTTATTATTATTACAATTCCATTAGCTATCAGTATTTCATTAAATAATAAAAGATATTGAGGGAAATTGTATGGAAACAATAAACAATATTGAATTACGTGATGAAAACGTATATCCAGATGATAAAGTTCTTGAAGAAATACTTGGCCCATCGTTTGAAGCATACCAGAATTTACTGAAACTATTTGATGAGAATAATTTGGAATACACGTGGAGATATTATAAAGATGGAAAAGCTTGGCTGTGTAAAGTACAGAAAAAAAGAAGAACCATTGTATGGATGTCAGCCTGGAAAGGCTATATGCAAGCAATAATATACATTCCAGGCAAGTATGTGGAAGATATTTATAGTCTGGATATAAGTGAAGGAATAAAAGCAAAAATAAAGCAGACCAAAAATGTAGGGAAATCAATGCCCTGTATCTTTGAAGTACGTGACAATGATGTATTTGAAGATTTTAATAAGGTCATGCAATTTAAAATAAAAGCAAAATAAGGTATTAAAAGCGCCGGGACAGGGATTTGAACCCTGGAGGAGCAAAGCTCCACGGGCTCTCAAGGCCCGCGCCTTACCTGGCTAGGCTATCCCGGCATGTGCAGATATCATAAATGAAATATTTGATCAACCTTTTTCTAAAAGGTTGAAAGGTGGGATTTATTAATCCCAAATTAAAAACAGCGTTATTAAAAAAAAATCTAGCTTTTGAGTTCGATTTCTATGCTCACGTTGTCAGGTACGTTGACTTTCATGACCTGGCGCATGGCCCTTTCATCGGCTTCTATACCGACCAGTCTTTTATGGATCCTTAGTTCCCATTTTTCCCAGGTTGCTTTTCCCTCTCCGTCGGGGGATTTGCGGGTGGGTACCACCAGTTTCTTGGTGGGTAGTGGTATGGGTCCTGATAGGTCTACACCGGTTCTTTCGGCTATTCTTTTGAGCTGGTCGCATACGTAGGCAAGTTTCTCTGGGTCGGTGCCTGTTAGTTTTATTCTGGCTTTGTGCATTTAGATCCTCCATAAAAAAAATAAAAGGAAGCAGGTAGAATTTGAACCCTTCCACCATTTCCTCTTGGTAATATTTACCATATCTTTATTTTGCTGGCACCAGATCGATACACATTCCAGCTGCCACGGTCTGACCCATATCACGGATAGCGAATCTTCCCATGTGTGGAATTTCTTTGATCTTTTCGATGACCATTGGTTTGGTTGGTTTCACCTTAACGATAGCAGCGTTACCAGTCTTAAGGAAGTCTGGATTTTCCTCTTCCACGGCACCAGTAGCGGGGTTCATCTTCTTCTGGAGTTCCAGGAAGGTGCATGCTACCTGAGCGGTGTGACAGTGGAATACAGGTGTGTAACCCACGGTGATGACACCAGGGTGCTGTAATACCACGATCTGGGCTGTGAACTCTTTAGCCACAGATGGTGGGTTGTTAGTGTGTCCTGCTACGTCTCCTCTTCTGATATCGTTTTTACCGACACCACGTACGTTAAATCCTACGTTGTCACCAGGTTCTGCTGATTCCAGCATTTCGTGGTGCATCTCGATGGATTTTACTTCACCGCTGGCGCCTGGTGGTTCGAATATGACGTTGTCACCTTTCTTCATCACACCGGTTTCTACTCGTCCAACTGGTACGGTTCCCACTCCGGTGATAGAGTAGACATCCTGTACCGGTACACGTAATGGTAGGTTAGTTGGTTTTTCCGGTGCGGATAACTTGTTTAAAGAGTCAACCAGTGATGGTCCTTTGTACCATGGGGTGTTTTCGGATGGTTTGGTGATGTTGTCCCCTTCAAAGGCAGATATAGGTATGAAGTCTATTTCATCTGGCTTATAGGCCACGGTCTTAATCAGGTTTCCCACATCTTCCTTGAGGGCATTGAATTTTTCTTCACTGTAGTTAACCAGGTCCATCTTGTTGATGGCTACAATTAACTGGTTGATTCCCAGTGTCCTTGCCAGGAAAGCGTGCTCTTTTGTCTGGGGCATTACACCGTCATCGATAGCTACCACTAATACTGCGGCGTCTGCCTGGGATGCTCCGGTGATCATGTTTTTCACGAAGTCACGGTGTCCGGGACAGTCCACGATGGTGAACTCGTATTTGGGTGTGTCGAATCTTGCGTGGGCAAGGTCAATGGTAACCCCTCTCTCTCTTTCTTCTTGGAGCTTGTCCATAACAAACCTAAACTTGTCTTCTCCCTTGGATAGCTGCTGTTCAGCTATTACCCCTGACTGCAGGAGCAGGTGTCCGACTAGTGTTGATTTACCATGGTCTACGTGTCCAATAAACGCTAAGTTCATATGTTCTTTTGCTTTGGCCATAAATATACCTCCATCTAAATTTGCATATTATTTTTAGTAGTATGAATTCATTGATTCATAGTTGGTATCTTGATTAGTCTATATAATTTTTCTCTTTCTACCTATTTAAAGGATAATTTTTTTAAAAAATTAAAGTTTTATCCCAGGTAATGATCCGGACCATAGGGTTCGGGACTTAAACCTTTCCTCTGTCTTATCTCCCTTATAATGGTCTTTTGTAGTTCATTTGGCAGTCTTTCAAATCCTGCGCTTTCTGTGGACCATAAACATCGTCCTTCAGTAGCGGATCTGATGTCTCCTGCAAATCCGAACATCTCAGCAACTGGTACTTTACTTTGAAGAGTAGCCATATCTCCTTCCTGAGACATGTCTTCGATCTGACCTCTTCTGTTCTGTATCTCCCTGGTTGCTGCACCCATATAATCTTGGGGTGTGTTGATAAATACTTTTTGCATTGGTTCCAACAGGGTGGGCTGGGCCATCATGATGGCACCGTAAACCGCCTTCCTTATGGCAGGCAGTACTTGAGCGGGGCCACGGTGGACTGCGTCCTCGTGGATCTTGGCATCCTTTAAGAGCACCTTTATACCCATTACCTTTTCTCTGGCTATGGGCCCATCATCCAGGGTGCTTTCAAATCCGTCCATTAAGAGTTCCTTAATCTCATCCAGGTACTGGATACCACGGGTCATGTTGATGAAGAGTGATCTTTTATTTACATCCCATACTTTCCGGGCTTCTTCCTTTTCCAGGCCGAATTCCTGGAATTTGGCGGCTAATTCTTTACCTTTAACCCGTCCTTCTTTTATTTCTCCTTCCTGTATGGCCTTGAATACGGAATCTTCCAGTGGCTTGATTTCTATGTAGAACCGGTTGTGTTTGTTGGGTGATTTTCCTTCCACCGGACCGGCTGTACCGGCTATGGTTTCCCGGTATACCACGATTGGCTCGGATGTTTCGATCTCCACCCCTTTCTCGTTGATACGGTAGGCTATGATCTCCAGGTGGAGTTCGCCCATACCAGATATCAGGTGTTCACCTGTCTCCTCGTTGATCTCCACTCTGACTGTGGGGTCTTCCTTACCCACCTGTCTCAGTACTTCTATGAGTTTAGGCAGGTCTTTGGTGTTTTTAGCCTCCACGGCCACGGTTACCACTGGTTCGGAGATGTGTTCTATGCTCTCGAAGGGACTGATCTTGGTTCCGTAGCTGGTTATGGTTTCCCCGGCTACTGCGTTTCTTGCACCGGTTATGGCCACTATGTTTCCGGCAGGTACCTTGTCAGTGTTGACCCTTTCCGGTCCGAAGTATACTCCTACTTGCTGGGTTCTGGCCTTGCCCATGGATCCTACGAAGTAGATCTCACTACCCTTTTCTATGGTTCCCCCGTAAACTCTTCCGGTTGCTATTTCACCGGCGTGTTTGTCTATGCTCACGTTGGTGACCATAACTGCCAATGGTGAGTCGGGACTGGTGTTTATCATTCCCTGTCCCTCTTCGGATTCTATATCCCCGGACCAGATGTTTGGTACCCTGTATCTCTGGGCCACGTCGGGGCTGGGCAGGTGTTCCACCACCATTCCCAGTAGAACCTCGTGTAATGGGACTTTCTGGGCTAATTCTTTCTGATTATCTGATTTACAGTAATCATAAATATCTTTGAAGGTTATCCCTGTTTTTTGCATGATGGGCACGTTTATGGCCCAGTTGTGATATGCAGATCCGAAGGCCACACTTCCGTCTTCTACCCGGGCCAGCCATTCGTCTTTAAATTCCTTAGGGGCCATGTTTTTGATTAACTTGTTAGCATTGGCTATGATCTTAATAAATCTCTGTTGGAGTTCATCTGCATCGAGTTTGAGCTCATTTAAGAGACGATCTACTTTGTTTATAAACAGTACTGGTCTTACATTCTCTTTAAGGGATTGCCGGAGTACTGTTTCTGTCTGGGGCATGATTCCTTCCACTGCACAGACCACTACTACTGATCCATCTACCGCTCTCATGGCCCGGGTTACGTCTCCACCGAAGTCAACGTGACCAGGGGTATCGATGAGGTTTATTAAGTATTCGTGATCTTTATACTTATGAACCATGGATACGTTAGCTGCGTCGATGGTTATACCTCTGGCCTGTTCTTGCTCATCGAAATCCAAGTAAAGTTGATCTCCTGCCAGTTCTGAGGATATCATTCCTGCACCAGCCAGGAGGTTGTCTGATAAGGTGGTTTTCCCATGGTCGATGTGGGCCACGATACCGATGTTTCTGATGTGTTTAGGGTCGTACATCAGCTCCTTAATCTTATTAATCATTTTAGTACGTCTACTCACTAAAATCACCCTGTAACATTGAATTTTGCCTGAGTCCTATTAAATAATTGTAATTAGTGTGCGGACCGGGCTACTCTCTCCTTCTCTTCCTTCTTCTGTACGGCGAAGCTTCTGGTATCAGATTCCGCTGCAAGGAGCAGTTCGTCAGCCAGACATTCTTCTACCGTTCTTTTCCTTTTGAATGATGATTGAAGAGCTCCTCTGGTTAAAAATCCAAGGGATAAATCCACTCTTCTCTGGGGTGCGATATCCACTGCTACCTGGTATCCGATTCCACCGTACTTTATCCTGGTGGTTTCTTCTCGTGGTGCGGTGTTTTCCACTGCTTTAACCAGGACCTGTAAGGGGTTCTGTTTTGATCTTTTGTTTATGATCTCCATGGAGTCTCTGACTATGTTGTAGGCCTTGTTCTTCTTTCCGGAGTTTCTCTCGGTCCTCATGATCTTGTTCATGAGTCTTTCCACTATGGAAACTCTGGATTTGGCGAACTGTCTTTTAACATGTCTTCCCATGGTATGTGGGACCAGTACTTCGTCCAGGCACACGTAGTTCACCAGGCCCTGGTCCTCTATCTTCACCTCTTCCAAATCCCATTTATCGAAGACTTTAAAACTCATAAAAATTACCTCATTTCTTTGTAAATCTGATTATCTTACTTCATCTTTGTAAATCTGATTATCTTACTGGTTTTTCTATTTTACCTTTGACCATTTCTTCCAGGGCCACGTTGTTGACCTTGGTGACCTTCCATCTTACCCC
>Ga0334886_1000252_pt1 | contig 90236 bp, 61 predicted proteins | sample GraSluR1_MG_9_FD_207232 | JGI IMG/M metagenome (GOLD analysis project Ga0334886, IMG submission 207232) | Sludge microbial communities from methane-producing bioreactor in Wageningen University, Netherlands - Granular Sludge_27_06-R1 | ecosystem: Engineered > Bioreactor > Anaerobic >...
TTCCGAGCTTCACGCTCTTCAGCGTCGCCCTCTCCTCAGAGTGCGTTGGCCATTCTAGCCTCACCCGATCGCCGTGTCAAATCGGCTCTCGCGCTTGCCTAGCGGCCCTGCCCGCTCCCCTCAGAGGGACATCTAGTGTGCCATAGAGCGATGGGCCTGTCAAATCGGCCCTGGAGGGGCTCACGCCCTTCTCTACGACATACATTATGTCACGCCTTGCCTGGTTTGTCAATCCTCTCCGGGCCTGCCCGCGCAATCTCTGGCGATCCGAGTCTCTTCGGCGCCGCCCGATCCGCAGGGCAACGAGGGAGGATTCTACACTATCGCCCCGAACCTGTCAAAAGCTCAAATTCGACGTCTGCCGGCTATCGCCTCGGCCAGGGTCATGCGGTCGGCATATTCCAGATCGCCGCCGCGCGGGAGCCCCAGCGCCAGGCGGGTCACCGTCACACCCAGAGGCTGGATCAGCCGCGCCAAGTAGATCGCCGTGGCGTCGCCCTCCAGGGTCGGGTTGGTGGCCACGATCACTTCGCTCACGCCCCCGCCATGCAGTCGTCGCATCAACTGTTGGATGCGCAACTCATCCGGCCCGATGCGCTCCATGGGCGAGATGTGCCCATGGAGCACATGGTACACGCCCTTGAAGCTGCCGGTGTTCTCGATGGCGACCACATCCAGCGGTTCTTCCACCACGCAGACCGTCTCGCGGGTGCGCTGCGGGTCTGCGCATACGGCGCAGGGATCGCTCTCGCTGATGTTGCAGCACACGGAACACAGAACCGTCTCCTGGTGCAGGGCCGCCAATGCCTCGGCCAGCGCCTCGGCCTCGCCCTGGCCCGCACGCAGCAGATAGTAGGTCAGCCGCGAGGCCGTCTTGGGGCCAATGCCCGGGAGCCGGCTCAAGCCCTCGATGAGGCGCCCCACCGCCTTGGGCATGGCTGTCGTCATTACAGCAGCCCCGGAATGTCCAGCCCGGCGGTAAAGGGACTCATGCGCTCCTGGGTCAGTTGCGCGACCTTTTGCTGGGCCTCGGCAAAAGCCGCCAGGATCAGGTCTTGCAGCATCTCCACATCGTCCGGGTCCACTACTTCAGGGCGAATGGTGATCGCCCTCACCTCCTGGGCGCCGGTCATCTCGATAGATACCGCGCCGCCGCCCACGCTGGCGGTCACAACCTCCTGCTCCAGGCTGGCCTGCGCCTCGGCCATCTGGCTCTGCAGCGCCTCGATCTGCTTCATCATATCGCCCCCGCGCGCAGGCCCACGGGGCGCGTTGAACCTTCGCTTTCCTTTGCTGGCCACGGCGTTCCTCCCTCCGTTAGGGCTGATCCTCGTCCTCACTCAACTCGACACGGGTCACCTGCCCGCCGCGCTGTTCCAACGCCTTGACCGCAGGGTGACTCCGCAACTCTTGCGCACGCTGTTCCTGACGATCGGCCGCCGAGAACAGGTGCTCGTCAGGCGCCGGGCCCATATTCGCTGACCCTGCGGGCGCCTCTGGCGGCGGCGCCACCACGCACTCGATCCGGCATCGCACCCCAAGCACCTCGGCCATCACCTCTTCGATCAGGGTGCTGCGCTTGGTGTCGGCCAGGGTATCGCGTTCGAACGGCTTGCCGCATCCGATGGTGACGACGCCATCTCGCACCCGCAGGGGGTGGGCCAGCGCCAATGTCGCCCCGGCGGAAGGGTTGCGCGTGTTGACCTTGCTCACAACCTGGCGCCACTTGCCGCGCACCCAATCCAGGGTGAGCTGGGGCGCAGACGTGGCGCTGGCGACCGCTGGGGCCGCTTCTGGCTCGGCCTCCACCAGGTGCGCTTGCCCCGGCCCTGCCGTCTCGGCTGCGTCGGGCGCGACATTACCCCGCGCCTCTTGCGGACGCAGCGATGCAGGCGCCCCCCCCTGCGTTCGCGCCACGGGGGCGCCACCACTAGCCGGCCGCTCCTCGCTGCGGGCAAATGTCTCTGGCGCCGGAGTCTGTGACAGCTCGGCAGGCCGGGCCTCAGCGTCGCCCCGTTCCACCACCACCTCTACCAGGGCCAATTCCAGGGGCAGTTGCAGGCGCACGGCGTTGCGCAGCTCCTGGCCGGCAACCTGAAACACGCGAATGGCCTTGATCAGCAGCGACGGGGCAAAGCCCTCCTCGCGCAACAAGGCGCTCAGGGCCTCGACCGTCTCGGGCGCCAACGTCGCAAGCTGATCATGGCTGCCCACCCGCATCAGCAGCATGGCCCTGAGCTGATCCAGGATCTCGCCCAAAAGCTGGCGCGGGTCGGCGCCCTGGTCCATGGCAAGGTTGATCAGGCTGAGCCCCAGGGCCGCATCGCCGCGCACCATGGCGGCAATGAGTTGCGTCACCGCCTCAGCCGAGGCTGCGCCCAACACCCGTTGCACAAAGGCCAGGTCCACCCGCTCGCCGGTGTAGGCCGCCACTTGATCCAGTAGGCTCTCGGCGTCTCGAAAGCTGCCCGCGCCCCGCCGCGCGATATAGTCCAGCGCCTCGGGGGTTGCCTCGATGCCCTCGGATGCGCAGATGTGTGCGAGTTTCTGCGCCACAACCTCCACCGTCGCCCGCCGAAAGTCAAAACGCTGGCAGCGCGAGAGAATGGTATCGGGCAGGCGATAGGCCTCGGTGGTGCAAAGCACAAAGATCACATGCTGGGGGGGCTCTTCCAGGGTCTTGAGCAGACCGTTGAACGCCTCGCGGGTCAGCATGTGCACTTCGTCAATGACATAGACCTTGAAGCGCGCATCCTGGGGCACAAAACCGACCCGCTCGCGCAGCTCGCGGATCTCGTCAATGCCCCGGTTCGAGGCACCGTCTATCTCGATCAGATCCAACGAGCGCCCCGCCGTGATGCTTGTGCAGCGGCGGCATACGTTGCAGGGGGGATCATCGGTCTCGCCGATGCAGTTGACGGCCTTGGCCAGGATGCGAGCCGTCGAGGTCTTGCCGGTGCCCCGCACCCCTGTGAACAGGTAGGCATGGCCGATGCGCCCGGCGCGAATCTGGTTGCGCAGCGTGCCGGTGATGTGCTCCTGCCCCAAGAGGTCATCGAATGTCTGGCTGCGCCAGCGGTTGTAGATCGCCTGCGAGGTCATCGGCAGAGCCATCCTTTATGTCTTCCCATAGGCTCGAACGCCAGCGTTATGGGTAGTGTAGCACCGGCAGCAGCGGCTGGCAAAGCGGGGACGGAGGGCGACGCGCGCGGATCGCTCAGTTGAGGCGCTCGATGTTGGGATGCCAGCCCAGCAGCGTCACCATCTCTTGCACCTCGTGCGGCTCCAGGGCGCGACCCTTGCCCGCCAGGGCCACCAGCGTCGCCTCCATGACGTTGGTGCCAAAGGAGCGGGTACCCAGGCGGGGCGTGCTGGTCACCAGATAGGTCACGCCCCGCTCGCGAAAGAGCCGCACATCCAGCTCGGTGGTGGTGTTGGTGGCGATGATCTTGCCTGCCATGTCCTGGGGCATGTGCCGCCGGATATAGTTACAGTCTCCGGCGATGACGCCCGCGCGGGCGAACCAAGCCGGAAAGCGGGGCTCGGTGTGATCCTCTTTTTGCCCTGTTGGATACAGCCAGCGCATGGGCATATGCCGAAAGAGGGGCCCCAGCACGGCCATCAAGCGCTGCAAGGCCGCCATGCTGTGCAGCGCCAGGGGCACCCCCAAAGAAAAGGCCAGGTCGCCCAAGATCAGCTCATAGCCCAGCTCCTCGAACGACAGGGCCATGGCCAGCCGGTCGGCGGCGCAGGTGATCAGGGCGGTGCGCGGGTTCACAGCCTCGGCGATCTCGGCCTCGATGGCCTGGGCCATCTGCCGCTCCACCACGTCCCGAAAGCCAGCGCCATCCACATAGGGGGTCTGGCGCACGGCCTGCATCAGCCGCCGCACATGGGAAAGCTCATAGCTGGCGCGCCCGGCCGAGATGCTCAGGGTGGCCCCGCCGATGCCAAAGCAATCCACGCGGCCATCATACTCGCGATACAGGCGCAGGGCCTCGGCCGTGTCGCCATCCACGCCGATCCGCTCGATGAGCAACTGCTCGCCCATCAGCTCGATCTCGATGCGATAGTCGCGCGAGCGGCTACCCAGGCTGATGCTGACGATGTGTTTCATTGGTTTCCCGGCATCCTTCCGGCCCCATCTTTTGCAGTGACGCCCATCGTGTGAACGTGAGAACGTTCGAACGTTCTCACGCTCCCTAGCGCCCCAGGGCCTGGGCCACCGACGCGGCGATGCCCGGAGGCGTCAGGCCGTGCTTTTCCAGCAGCTCGTCGGCGGTGGCCGATTCGCCAAAGCGATCTCGCGTGCCCAGGCGCAGCAGCCGCGCGCCGCCGCCCGCCTCGGCCATCACCTCGGCCACGGCGCCGCCCAGCCCGCCCAGGATGCTGTGCTCCTCGATGGTGACCACCAGGGGCGCCGCCTGCATCGCGGCAGCCACCGCCCCCTCGTCCAGGGGTTTGATCGTGGACATGTTGACCACGCCCGCCGAGATACCTCGCTCGGCCAGCAGCGCCCGCGCATCCAGGGCGGCGCTGACCATGTGGCCGCAGGCGATCAGGGTGACATCGTGGCCCTGGGCCAGCCAGGGCGCGCGGCCCAGCTCGTAGCGGTAGGAACTATCGAACAGGTCGGGCACGGGATAGCGGCCCAGCCGCAGGTAGATGGGGCCGTCAATCTCCTGGGCTGCCGCCAGGGTCATGGCCTCGGTCTCGACGCCATCCGCCGGCACCAGCACGCGCATGTTGGGCAGCGCCCGCATCAGGGCGATATCCTCCAACGCCTGGTGGCTGGCGCCATCGGGCCCCTGGGTGAGCCCGGCGCTAGAGCCCGCCAGGATCACATGCAGGTTCGGATAGCAGATCTGGATGCGGATCTGGTCGTAGCAGTGGGCCGTGATGAACATGGCGAACGAGTTGGCATAAGGGATCATGCCGGTGGCAGCCAGGCCCGCCGCCGTGCTGACCATGTCCATCTCCGAGATGCCGATATCCAGGAACCGCTCGCCAAAGCGATCCCGAAAGAGGTCGCTGCGGGTGGACTTGTAGAGATCGGCGTCCAGCACGGTGATCTGGCGGTAGAGCTCGCCCGCGCGCAGCAGCGCCTCGCCATAGGCATGTCGCGTCTCGCGTTTGGTCGCCATCCTACACCTCCCCCATCTCGGCGCGCCGGGCCTCTAGCTCCGCCAGGGCCTGGGCGATCTGCTCGGGCGTGAGCGCCGCATTGTGAAACTCGGGCCGATCCTCGATGAACGAGATGCCCTTGCCTTTGACCGTCTCGGCGATGATGGCCGAGGGCGCCTCGCCGCCATCGGAGGCCCAATCCAGGGCCTGCATCAGGGCGCCCATATCGTGGCCGTCCACCTCGCAGGTGCGCCAGCCAAAGGCGTCGAACTTGCGGGCCAACCCCGCCATCTCTTTGCCGCAATAGGAGCGGTCCATGGCCTTGAGGCCGTTGGCGTCAATGATGGCCGTCACGTTGCCCAGGCACTGGGCCGCCGTGGTGCGCACCGCCTCCCACACCTGGCCCTCCTGGGTCTCGCCATCGCCCATCAGGCAGTAGACATCGAACGCGAGCCCCTGCATACGCCCCGCCAGGGCCATGCCATTGCCGAAGGAGAGCCCCTGCCCCAGAGAGCCGGTGCAGCCCTCGATGCCCGGCAACAGGTGCGCCGCCGGGTGCCCCTGCAAGCGCGCGCCCAGGCGCTTGAGGGTGGCCAGCTCCTCCTTGGGGAACACGCCAAGCATGGCCAACGCCGCATACTGGGCGGGCACACAGTGCCCCTTGCTCATGATGAAACGGTCGCGCTCCGGCCAATCGGGCCGCGCAGGATCGTAGCGCATCTTGCCGAAATAGAGCGCCGTCACAATGTCGGTCGCCGAGAGCGAACCGCCAAAGTGGTGGGCCTTGTTGGGGCCCATCATCCTGACGATCTCGATACGGACATCGAGGGCCAGGCGGCGCAGCGCATCTAGATCACGGACGCTCATCCCTCTGCCTCCTTGTCATACGCTCGCGCACAGAACGCAGCCACTCTACACGGGGCGCCCCCCGGCGTCAAGCCTCGGGACCGCACCCCGGCCCCGAATTGAACAGATCCGCATAGTCGTTGGGCAGCATGTCCTCCGGGTGCGCCCCCAGGATGGCCAGCAGGTCGCCGATCAGCTCTGCCTTGAGCACCGCATCGCGCTGCGACCAGGTGCGGCTCTTGATCTCGACGAATGGCCCGGCGGGCTGCGGGCTGTGGATCTGATCCAGGTTCACGGCAAAGTCCAGTCCCTTGTAGCGGATGTGGTAGCGTTCGCGGTGCTTGCCGATCTCGACGATCCGCTCCGGCTTGAAATACTCGCAGTAAAAGCGCAGGCTGCGGTCGGCCTCGGCGGTAAAGCGCGCGCGGCTGAGCACCACGCTATGCTGGTATTCGGCCTCTTTGGCCGGGCCCGTCAGGGTTAGGTTGTAGATCGGCTCCACCGAGCCATCGGCCCGGATCACCTGATCCTCGCGATAGCGCAGCCGCTGGGGATCGTGGTGGTCAAAGATGAAATAGGTGTCGTATTGCTCGCGCGAGGTGTGGGCGATCTGGTGCACCTCGGGGTGCTCCAGACCCCTGTGAAAGGCATCGGGGTCGCGCAGCGCCCCCTTGGCCTGCACCTCAAAGGTCTCGCCCTGCTCCAGCGGCGCGATATCCACCAACTTGTCCAGGATGCTCCCCTCACGCTGCACAAAGAACCGGGTAATGCGCCGCGCCAGATCCGACGCGCGCTCCAACACCTGGGCCGCGTCTATGGTGGTGAGTTGGCCCTCACGCAACAACTGGCGCCCATTGACCCACACATGCCGCACGTCGCTCGCCTGGGTGGTATAGACCACCCGCGAGTAGGCGTTGGTAGCGGTGGTCTCAAAGGCGGGCATCTGGTGCAAGCCCTCGCCGTGCACGACGATCAGATCGGCGCGCTTGCCGGGCTCCAGCGAGCCGATCAGGTGGTCCAGGCCGATGGCCCGGGCGCCATAGATGGTCGCCATGGCCAGGGCCTCCATGGCGGGGACCGCCACCGGGTTGCCCGTCATGGCCTTGGGCAGCAGCGCCGCCAGCCGCATCTCCTCGAACATGTTCAGGTCGTTGTTGCTGGCGCAGCCATCGGCGCCCAGCCCCAGGCGCACCCCGCGCCGCAGCATCTCGGCCACCGGCGCGATGCCGCTGGCCAGCTTGAGGTTGCTGGTGGGGCAGTGCACCGCCCCCACGCCATAGCGGGCCATCAACTGGATTTCTTCGCTGTTCACATGCACACAGTGGGCGGCCACCAGCGGATGCTCCAGGATGCCATGCTCCTCCAGCCAGCGCACCGGCCTGAGCGCCGAGCTGGCCAGCAGGGCGTCCACCTCATCCTGGGTCTCGGCCACGTGGGTGAGCTGTGGAACCCCAAAGCGGCGCGCCAGGGCCGTGGTCGCCTCCAGAATCTCGGGCGTGGTCATATAGATCGAGTGGGGCGCGGGCGCCGCCACGATCAACTCGTGATCCTGCCAATGGGAGAGGAAATCGTGGCAGTAGCGCAGGCCATCCTCATAGCTGCCCGCGTCGGGGGTGGGGAACTTGGTCACCGTCTCGCCGCAGATGCCGCGCATGCCCGCCTCTGCGGCGGCCCAGGCCACCTCCTCCTCGTGATAGTACATGTCCACAAAGGTGGTGGCGCCGCCGCGCAGCATCTCGGCGCAGGAGAGGGTGGTGCCCAGGAAAGAGAACTCGGGCGTCGCAAACTCGCGCTCCACCGGCAGGATATAGCCATAGAGCCAGACATCCAGGCGCAGGTCATCGGCCAGACCGCGCAGCAGGCTCATGGGCATGTGGGTATGGGCGTTGATCAGGCCGGGCAGGATCAGGTCGCCATCGCAGCGCACGGTCTCCTCCGCCTGGAACCGCGCCGCGATCTCGGACTCTGGGCCCACGGCCACAATGTCACGGCCCCGCAGCGCCACGGCGCCGGGCCGGTAGAGATGGCGCTCGGCGTCCATGGTGATGACGACGCCGCCAGTCAACAGTGTATCCACCCGTTCCGGGCCGGCAGATTGGCGCATGGCAGACTCTCCCTCAGGGCGCAACGATATTGGGCCCATTATAGCGCCTGGCCGCCGCCCGGCCAACCCGACGCCAGCGATGGCGTCGCCACACTTGGCGCTCGCTCTCGTCGGTGCTATGATGCTGCCAACGCCTTCTGTCGGGCCTGCCGCCCGCGCCTTTATCGAGAGGAAGATCATGAACCGAACGTTGCTCTTGCGCCTGTGCCTCATGTGCGTCCTGCTTGTCACACTAACGGCCTGCGCGCCCAAGGCCGCGCCAACGCCAGAGGCCACTATCGAACAATCCGCTGCTGAGGAAACGGCCATCCCGACCGTCGAGGCCGCGACCATCGAGGAGACGCCGGCGCTGGTCGGGCCCACCCCTGCCGTGCAGTTCCCCAGCGAGGCAGATCTCGCCAAGGAGCGCAAGCCCGCCATTGACCAGGCCCTCACCCTCATTGATCTGCCCGCCGAGGGCGACCTGGTGGCCCAAGTCAACGGCGTGGGCATCCCCTTGTCAGAGTACACCGAGTTCCTACGCCTGCGCCTGGATAGCCTGGCCAGCCAATACATGATCGATTGGGCCGAAGAGGGCATCGAGCCTCTGCTGCGAGATGTCGAGTCCCAGGTCTTGGAGCAGCTCATCGAGCTGGAGCTGATGGCCCAGCAGGCCGAGGCGCAGGGCGTATACCTGGACGAGGTCGAAGTGGCCGGGTTCATGCGCGAGGTGCAGCAGAGCATCATCGAGGGGGCCGGATACGCGACCTGGGAAGAGTACCAGGAGACCTTGGAGCTCTCCGACGAGGCGTTTGAGCGCATCATCCGCCAATCGTTGCTCACCCAGTACCTGATGGACCTGCAGGGCGCCAACATCGAGACGGTGGTAGACCAGGTACACGCCCGCCACATCCTGGTAAATGACGAGGCGCTGGCCCAAGAGATCCTGGAGCGGCTGGCGGAGGGGGACGACTTTGGTGGGCTGGCCACCACCTATTCAGAGGACACCTATAGCGCCCAGCAGGCAGGCGACCTGGGCTGGTTCCCGCGCGGCGTCATGGTGCCCGCCTTCGAGGACGTCGCTTTTGCCCTGGAAGCGGGCGAGATCAGCGGCATCGTCACCAGCGACTATGGCCTGCACATCATCCAGGTGCTGGAAAAGGGGCCCCATGAGCTAGACCCCTACTTTTTGACCCAGTTCCAGCAGCAGGCCTTTGTCGAATGGCTGGATAGCGTGCGCCTGGAGGCCGAGATCGAGCGCTTTGTCCTGGAGCCCTTGGGCTAGATACCCGTTACGAACCTCGACGGGGCGATGGGATGACCCATCGCCCCGTTTCTTTGCGCTCAGCCCGTGACCAGCCGCTTGAACGCCTCGGCATAGGCATAGCCCTGGGCCTCGCCCGCTGCGCGGGCCGTCTCGCGCAGGCGTTGTTCAAAGGCGGACGCCCGGTCGCGCATCTGGCTGGCATGGCAAAAGAGCGCCTCGATGCGGCGCTCCATATAGTCCGTCACATCCTCCCAATGGTCGGGCGCCCCCGTCCAAAAGAGATAGACCTCTTGCACGCGCCAGGGCTCCAGGCCGGTCAGTTGCTCCGGGAACAGATTCCACGAGTGTGAGCCCCTCGCCGCATCCAGCGCGCCGAAACCGGCCGCCCGGTGATCCGGGTGAAGCTGGTAGGGTCGCCAGGGATCGATGGCGACCACCGCGTGGGGCCGGTGCCGCCGGATCAGGCCGCACAGCCGGCGGCGCAGCTCGATGGTGTTCTCCACCAGGCCATCGGGATAGCGCAGAAACTCGACGCTGCGCACGCCCAGCACCTGGGCGGCGGCGCGCTGCTCCGCTTCGCGCAGATAGGCCATCTCGCTGGGGTGCACCGAGCGATCGCGGTTGCCCTGGTCGCCGCTGGTCAGCAGCGCATAGTGCACCTCCTGGCCCTGATCCGCCCACTTGGCGATGGTGCCCGCGCACCCAAACTCGGGATCATCGGGATGCGCCGCGATCACCAGGACGCGCTTGGCCTCGGCATCGGAACTCTGGTTCGTCATGGGTACTCCTGTGTGTGAGTGGCATGTATGCGTCAACGTCGGCGCGGGAGCAGGTCTCGCAGGGCGCCGCCCAGGGCGACCAGATCGGGGCGCCGGTCGTCCATGGGATAGCGATAGAACAGGATCACCCCTAGCGCCCGCAGCAGGCCGCCCACCACCAGGGTCCAGCGGATGCCAATGACGCCCGCCAGCGCCACCCCCGCGATGGGGCACACAAAGGCCCCCAGGTTCATCACCACGCTGTAAAAGGCGATGCTGGTATGGCGGCGGCTGGGCGGCACCCGCGCCATAAAGATCAGGCTGTGGTTCAGGTCCACCCCCGGCACGAACAGGTGGATCAGCAGCCCGATCACCAGGATCATCGAGAGGTTGGGCAGCAGGGTGACAAGAAAGGGAAAGGCCGTCACGATGGGCAGAGCCACCAACAGGCTGGGGAAATCGCCCATGCGGATCGAGATGCGGCGCCAGGCCCAATACCCGGCCATGATGGCCACATGGATCACGGTGGTATACAGGCCCACCCAGCTATCCGCCGCCCCCAGCTCTTGGACGAAAAAGATGATATAGAGCGGCCCCAGCATCCAGGCCCCCAGGTTGAACACCAGGGTATTGATGGTGAGCCGCCCGAACTGGGGGCGCTCCCCCAGCCCCTGGCGCACACCCTCCAGCAGCGAGACCTTGCGGTGCAACAGGGGTATCTGGGCCGGCTCGGTATCGGGGATCTGGATGCGCGCCACCAGATAGACGCTCAGCAGGCCGCCCGCCAGCCCCACCGCGTACAGCCATTGATAGTTGCCGGGGAACGCGCTGCGATCCAGCCACAGCCCCGCCCCGTAGGTCAAGAGCGCGATGGTGCCACTGCTGAGGATGCTGCGCCAGGAAAAGACGGTGGCGCGCACATTCTCGGGCACCACGTCGGCCAGCAGCGGGTTCCAGCCGGTGGCAAAGAGCACCGCCGGCGCCGACATGGCGATCAGGGTGAACGCTGTGGCCTCGGGAACCCAGCGGCGCATGACCATCGGCATCAAGGCGAGCAAGAGATAGCCGATGCGCGAGCCGAACAGACTCCACACCACAAAAGGGCCATAGCGGCGCTGGCGCTCCAGGATGCGCGCGGCAGGCATGAACAGGAACACGGCGATCAGCGCGGGCAGCGAGGAGAGCAGGCCCACCAGGGTGCGCGAGCCGCCCCAGCGCAGGATGTAGGTGGCATTGAACGCCCCGGCAGCGGCCAAAACGGAAGCCAAGACCACCTCGCCATACAGCAGGTAGATATTGCGCTCCTGGGTCGTCCGGGGCCGGGGCAGCTTGCGCCACAGCCGTAGCCATCGCTCTTTCAGGGGACCACTCCTTGACCGATCATCTTCGACTATGAGCCAGCGCCAAGTATAACATGCCTGCCCAGGAGACAAAACCGATGGGAGCGCACTCGCGCGCCTGTTTGTACTTGTACGTTTGCCGCCCCATGTTATAATCACGTGCAGCCAAGGAGGGGGTGCGAGTTTTGACGTTGACGAATGCGACATTGGAGCCGGGGCGCTGGCGGCGGGTGGTGGTCAAAGTGGGCACCAGCACCCTCACGGCGGGCACCGACCGCTTGAGCCCGCCCCGCATGGTGGACTTGGCGCGCCAGATCGACGCCCTGCGCCGCGCCGGCGCCGCCGTGGTGCTGGTCACCTCGGGCGCGCAGCAGGCCGGGCGTGAGCACCTGAATTTTCCGCGTGGCCACAAGAGCATCCCCTTCAAGCAGATGCTGGCCGCCGTGGGCCAGGGCCGCCTGATGCGCCTCTGGGAGCAGTATTTCGAGCTCTATGGCCTGGTGGTGGCCCAGGTGCTGCTCACGCGCCAGGATATCGAGGATCGCCAGCGTTACCTGAACGTGCGCGATACCTTTGCCGCGCTGCTGCAAGGCGGCATCGTGCCCATCATCAACGAGAATGACGCCGTCGCCACCGACGAGATCAAGGTGGGCGAGAACGACAGCCTGGCGGCCATGGTCGCCAACCTGATCGAGGCCGATCTGCTGATCCTGCTGACCGACACCGACGGACTGTACACGGCGGACCCCCGGGTGGATGCGGAGGCGCGGCTAATCGAGCAGGTGCCCGTCATCGAGCCTAGCATATACCATCTCGCCCAGGGCTCACGCTCAGGCATGGGCAGCGGCGGCATGTACACCAAGATCGTGGCCGCCGATATGGCCATGCACAGCGGCACCGCCGTCGCCATCGCCAACGGCAGCCGCGAGAACGTCCTGTTTGGCATCTGGGCGCAGACGGCGCCGGCCACTTGGTTCCCGGCCAGCATCACCCCCGCCGAGGGGCGCAAGCGCTGGCTGCTGGCCCAATCGGTCACCTCGGGCAGTGTGATCGTGGACGCGGGCGCCCGCGCAGCCATTGTGGAACGTGGGCGCAGCCTGCTGCCCGTGGGCATCCTGCGGGTGGAGGGCGCCTTTGGCCGGGGCGAGGTCATCTCGGTGCGCGACGAGCAGGGCCGCGAAATCGCCCGGGGCCTGGCCAACTATGACGCCTCAGACTTGTGCAAGATCCTGGGCCAGCGCTCGGCCCAGGCGGCCGATATCCTGGGCTATGACTATGGCCCCGAGTTCATCCACCGCAACAACATGGCCCTGATCTAGCCGCAAACGACCAGGGGCCAGGGAGGTGACGACTATGACGCTAGATATCCGCGCGATGGCTCTCCAGGCCCGCGAGGCGGGGCGACAGTTGGCCCTGCTGCCCAGCCGGGTGCGCAACGCCGCCCTGCACGAGATCGCCGCCTGCCTGGAGCAGGTGGGCGAGCCCCTCTGGGAGGCCAACCGCGCCGACGTCGCCGAGGCGCTGGAGGCAGGGATCGCCCCCGCCCTGGTGGATCGCTCCACCCTGAACCCTGGGCGCTTGCAGGCCATGATTGACGGCTGCCGGGATGTGGCGGCCTTGCCCGATCCCCTGGGCCAACTCTTTGACGGCAAGACCCTGGCCAACGGCCTGCAGATCGCCAAAAAGCGGGTGCCCCTGGGCGTCATCGGCGTCATTTTCGAATCGCGCCCCAACGTCACCGTGGATATCGGCGCCCTGGGCATCAAGACGGGCAACAGCGTCATCATGCGTGGGGGCCGCGAGAGCCTGCGCACCAACGTCGTGTTGGTGGACCTGATCCGCGCCGCCTGCGCCGCCGTGGGCATCCCCGAGGACGCGGTGCAACTGATCATCTCTACCGACCGCGCCTTGGTGCTCGAGCTGCTGGGCATGGACGATCTGATTGACCTGGTGATCCCCCGGGGCGGGCCCGGCCTGCAAGCCCTGGTGCGCCAGCACGCCCGCATGCCCGTGGTCTATGGCGGCATCGGCGTCTGCCACCTGTACGTGGATGCCTCGGCAGACCAGGCGCGCAGCCTGCCGGTGATCAAGAACGCCAAGATTCAGGCCCCCTCGGTCTGCAACGCCCTGGATACGGTGCTGGTACACCGCAGCAGCGCCGCTGCATTTGTGCCTGCCATGGTGGCCGACCTGAACGCAGCGGGCGTCCGGGTGCTGTGCGACGAGGCCTCGCTGGCGACGCTGCAAGGGACCTCATACGATGCAGCGCTGGTGGCCCCCGCTGCCCCCGAGGATTATGGCCATGAGTTTCTCTCGCTGGTCCTTTCTGTCAAGGTGGTGGACTCGCTGGATGAGGCGATCCAGCACATTCGGACCTACGGCACCAACCATTCGGACGGCATCCTGACCGACGACTATGGCAACGCCATGCGCTTTCTCGACGCGGTGGACTCGGCAGCGGTGTATGTCAATGCCAGCACCCGCTTTACCGATGGCGGCCAGTTCGGCCTGGGGGCCGAGGTGGCCATCTCGACCCAGCGCATGCACGCACGCGGGCCGATGGGCCTGCAAGAGCTGACCACCTACAAGTGGATCATTCAGGGCGACTATACGCCGCGAGCCTAGCGGCCACGCGCCGGGCAAAGCAGCCCGACGCCACGCAACACAAGGGAGCTCACGACCATGCCTACATCATCCGCCATCCGACGCCTGGCCGAGTTACACCCCGATACCGAGATCTGGTGGGATTCGTCGCCGCTCATTTTTGACGCTTGGCGCGCCGATTGCCGGCGGGCCTGGGCCGGGCGCCCCGATCTGTTGGCGGCGCTCGAAGATCTGGGCGGGTTCGAGTCGCTGGCCCGCGTGTTTCGCGGCTGCACCACCAACCCACCCCTGGCGCTCCAGGCCATCCAGGACAACGCCGCCGAATGGGACGCCTGGATCGCGGCGCAAGCGCCCCGGGCCGCCTCCGCCCACGAGTTGCTTTGGAACACCTATGAGGAGGTGCTGCGGCGCGGCGCGCACCGGCTGGCCCCCCTGTGGGACGAGTCCGGCGGGCGCTATGGCCACATCTGCGGCCAGGTAGACCCCCGCAGCCTGATGAACACCGGCGCCATGGTGGCCCAGGGGCAATGGCTGCACGCCGTGCACCCCAACGTGATGATCAAAATGCCCGGCACCCGCGAGGGCATCGAGGGCATACGCATCCTCTCCGGCATGGGCATCTCGACCAATGCCACCCTCTGCTTTAGCGTGGCTCAGATCCTGGCCGTGGCCGAGGCCGCCCGCGATGGCTTTGCCGCCGCTCGCGCCCAGGGCGTGGATATGACCGGCGCACGCTCCGTGGCCACCATGATGCTGGGCCGCATGGAGGATGCCCCGCCCTTTGCCGAGCAGGCCCGCGAGCTGGGCATCGAGCTATCCGAAGTGGACCGCCGCTGGGCCGGCGTGGCGGTGGCCCGCCAGACCTACCGCATCCTGCGCGAGCGCGGCCTGGAGACGATGCTGCTGATGGCCTCTATGCGCATGGGGCCCACGGTGGATGGCGAGACCCAGATCTGGCACCTGGCCCAGGTGGCCGGCGGCCGCACGGTGATGACCATCTTTCCCAACATCCTGGCCAGCTTTATCGAGACCTATGCCGGGCGCGAGCTAGAGCCCACCATCGAGCAGCCGGTGCCCGCCGAGGTGCTGGAGCGCCTACTGCGGGTGCCCTACTTCCGGCAGGCCTACGAGCCCGATGGCGTCGCGCCGGAGGGCTTTGGCGATCTGCCCGGCGTGCGCATCACCGGCGCCAGTTTTGCCGAATCCATGCAGACCCTGGCCGACCATGTGCAAGGGATCTGGGCCCAGGCCCACGGCGGCTAGCCGCCGACAGGACACCGACCGACTACCATCATCCAATGACGTATGAGGGGGCGCGGATGCTCACCATCACCGAACCGGAACGCCAGATCCCCATCGTGGCCGAGGCCGACGTGGTCGTCTGCGGCGGGGGGCCGGGCGGCTTTGCCGCCGCCATCGCCGCAGCCCGCCGGGGCGCCCGCACGCTGCTGATCGAGCGCTATGGCTTTATGGGCGGGCTGGCCACGGCGGGCCTGATCGCCCCCATCCTCGGCCACACCGCCCACGAGAGCCACACCCCCATCGTGCAGGGCATCCTGCGCGAGATCACCCAGCGCATGCACGCCCTGGGCGGCGCCCCGGCTTGGGAGGAGGCGCTGCAAGAGTGGGGCGTGCGCTTTGACGCCGAGGCCCTCAAGATCGTCCTGGACGAGATGATGCAGGAGGCGGGCGTGGAGGTGATGCTGCACACCCTGGTCAGCGACGTGATCCGCAACAACGAGCACATCGAGGCCATCATCGTCGAGAGCAAATCGGGGCGGCACGCCGTGCAGGGCAAGGTGTTCATTGACGCCACCGGTGACGCCGATGTGGCCTACCGGGCCGGCGCGCCCATCACCCACGGGCGCGATTTCGACGGGCGTGGCGAGGCGATGGGCTCCTTTTTCCATCTGGCGGGCTTTGAGCGACTGAGCGACGAGCAGGCCGAGGCGCTGCTGCAACGCATCGAGCACGAGATGGAGGACGGGCGTTTTCACTTTTACAACGCCCGCTTTCTGGCCCGCAACAGCCACCACACCGACCACACCGCCGCCAACATGACCCGCTACGGCGGCGATTCGGACCTGGCGGGCGATCTCACCCAGGCCGAGCTCTCTGTGCGGCGCGATGTGTGGGAGCTGGTGCGCTATCTGCGGGCCAACGTCCCCGGCTTTGAGAACTGTTACGTGCAACAGACCTCGCCCCAGGTGGGGCCGCGCGAGAGCCGCCAGATCGTGGGGCCCTATGCCCTGACGGGCGAGGATATCCATCAGGGGGCCAAGTTTGAGGATGCCATCGCCAGGGGCTCCTGGTGGATCGATATCCACTGCCCCCTGGGGCGCACCTACCCCGTGCATCTCTGCACTATCGAATGCCCCGAGGGCGCGGACTGCCCCCACTGGGCCAGCCAGCACGAGCAGATGCGCGCCCGCGCCGAGCTCTATCCGCCCCCGGGCGACTGGTACGATATCCCCTATCGCAGCCTGCTCTCGGTCTCGGTGCCCAACCTGCTGGCGGCGGGGCGCTGCATCTCGGCCACCCATGAGGGCATGGCGGGGGCGCGGGTGATGGGCACCTGCATCGCCATCGGCCAGGCCGCCGGCACGGCTGCCGCCCTGGCCGTGCAGCAGGGCTGCGCGCCCACCCAGGTGGACGTGGGCGCCTTGCGGCAGATGCTGCGGGAGGATGGACAATTGGTGTAAGGCGCCAAGGTCTGTCGGGCATGATAGGCAACGCATGGAGGGCGGGCCTCCCGGCCCGCGACGAAACGTAGTTTCGTTTGCGGACGGGGCGTCCGCGCTCCGGGGTGTGTGCCCTGCGCCTGGCAACGCCGCCGGGTTTTTGCTGGTCAGGGGCGCGTGCATCCGGCTTGCGGCCAGCGGCTAGGATGGTCTCCAGTTTTCGAGCAGACCAAAGCGCAAGATTGTCTTGACAGGCGCCCCCTGCCTGTGCACAATGGGCTATAGAACAGCATTGGCTGCCCCGGCGACGAGCAGGCCGGGGGAACAGAGTTCGTTCAGCGTAATGTGAAAGGAGCATGCCATGGGTGACGCATTGGGCAGTTCGACTGCTGGAGCAGTGCAGGAGCGGTTCCCCCGCAAACTGCGCATGGGCATGGTGGGCGGAGGCCGCGACGCCTTTATCGGCGCCGTGCATCGCCGGGCCGCCATGCTGGATGGCGGCGTCGAGCTGGTGGCAGGAGCCTTTAGCTCAACCCCCGAAAAGAGCCGCGCCTCCGGGCTCGATCTCTATGTGCCAGAAGACCGCATCTATGGCACCTGGGAAGAGATGCTCGAGGCTGAGAGCAAGATGCCTGAGGATCGGCGCCTCGACTTTGTCTCTGTAGTGACGCCGAACCACATGCACTATCCTGTCTCCATCGCCTTTGCCAGGGCAGGGTTCAATGTCGCCTGCGACAAGCCGCTCTGCCACACCGTCGAGCAGGCCATGGATATCGTCAAGGTCGTGCGTGAGAGCGGCGTCTTTTTTGCCGTGACGTACAACTATACCGGCTATCCGATGGTCAAGCAGGCCCGGGCGATGATCCAGAACGGCGAGTTGGGCGAGATCCGCAAGGTGATCGTCGAGTACCCCCAGGGCTGGCTGTCAGAGGCCACCGATGCCAGCAACAAGCAGGCCGCCTGGCGCACCGACCCGGCCCGCTCGGGCATTGCCGGCTGCATCGGCGATATCGGCTCCCACGCCGAGAACCTGGCCTCGTACATCACGGGCCTGGAGCTTGCGGCCATCTGCGCCAACCTCTCCATCTTTGTCCCCGGCCGCCTGCTGGATGACGATGGCGACGTGCTGCTGCAATTCACCAACGGCGCCAAGGGCATCCTGACCGCCTCGCAGATCTCGGTGGGCGAAGAGAACAACCTGCGCATCCGCGTCTGGGGCACCAAGGCGGCGCTATCCTGGGTGCAGGAGAACCCCAACTATCTGCACATCTATAGCAACGACGGCCCGGAGCAGGTCTACAAGCGGGGCAACGGCTATAACGTCGCGGCGGCGGCGGCGGCCACGCGCCTGCCCACCGGCCACCCGGAGGGCTATTTCGAGGCGTTCGGCAACATCTACAAGAACTTGACCGACGCCATCCGCGCCAGGCTCTCAGGCGTCGCGCCCAGCGAGATCGCCCTGGACTTTCCCGGCCCCGTCGAGGGAGCGCGCGGCGTCTACTTTATCCACAAGGTGGTCGAGAGCAGCGCGTCGGACGCCAAGTGGACGCCCTTTGACTTTCAGGTGTAGGCCGCCACACCCGACCAACCTGAGCAGATTCACAAAGGAGAACACGACATGCCGAGACCAGTCACGCTCTTTACCGGCCAGTGGGCCGATCTCCCGCTGGAAACCCTTGCCGAAAAGGCGGCCTCCTGGGGCTACAATGGCCTGGAGTTGGCCTGCTGGGGCGACCATTTCGAGGTGGACCGCGCCCTCTCGGAGGACGGCTATCTCCAGTCGCGCTGGGACATCCTGAAAAAGTTTGGCCTGAATTGCTGGGCCATCAGCACCCACCTGGTGGGCCAGTGCGTGTGCGACGATCCCATTGACGGACGCCACAAGTCCATCCTGCCGCCCTACGTTTGGGGCGATGGCGATCCGGAAGGCGTGCGCCAGCGGGCCGCCCAAGAGGTGGCCAACACCGCCCGCGCCGCCAAGGCCTTTGGCGTCAGCGTGGTCAATGGCTTTACCGGCTCCAGCATCTGGAAGTATCTCTACTTTTTCCCGCCCACCGGCCCAGAGACGGTCGAGGCCGGCTTTGCCGATTTCGCCGCCCGCTGGAACCCGATCCTGGACGTGTTCGACGAGATGGGCGTCAAGTTCGGCCTGGAAGTACACCCCACGGAGATCGCCTATGACATCGTGACGGCCAAGCTCGCCCTAGAGGCGCTGGGCCGCCGCGAGGCCTTTGGGTTCAACTTTGATCCGAGCCACCTGCTCTGGCAGGGGGTCAACCCGGCGCGGTTCCTCCAAGAGTTCCCGGATCGCATCTATCATGTGCACATGAAGGATGCCGCCGTCACCCTGGATGGCTACTCGGGCATCCTGGGCTCGCACCTTGGGTTCGGCTCTGTCAATCGCGGTTGGGATTTCCGTTCCCTGGGCCACGGCGGCGTGGATTTCGAGCCGATCATGCGCGAGCTGAACCGGATCAACTACCAGGGGCCGCTCTCGGTCGAATGGGAGGATTCGGGGATGGATCGCGAGTTCGGCGCCGCAGAGGCAGCCGCGTTCGTGCGCAAGGTAGATTTCCCAGCCTCGGAGCTGGCCTTTGACGCCGCCTTTGGCGACTAGGCAAGAGCCAGGCACAGCGCGCCCTCACCCCGCGATCGTAATGCGCAACAAACGTGCCAGCATCCCCTCTCCCGTAGCTACGGGAGAGGGGGTAGCGAAACTCGTGCTGAGACGAGTTTCGTGAGGGTGAGGGCAGTTCCGGCAGCGCTTGGCCTTTTTGCCCGTTCAGCAAGCACCCTGTCTACTTGACCAGCGTTCTAGGCGGCCAGGCGGCGCTCTGGCCGCCGCGCCAAGATCATCCGCGCCAGCACCCCCCGCAACCTGCCCCACGCCTCTTGCACGCGGCGCCCCTCCTCATCCGTGATCTCCGCCTGGCTATAGCGCGCCCGCATGTAGGCATCGCCGATCAGCCGGAGATCGTCCAGCGTATGGCCATACGGGCCGCGCACGGAGATCTCGCCTGTCAAGTAGCGCAGGTACTCTTGCGGGGTTTGGCCATCGCGCGGCTCCAGGTTCAGCCAACGCGCGCGCTCCAGCAGGCGATCATAGACACGCCGCACCTGCTCGCGCGGCCCCATATCCTGGCGCCGCCGGAACACCCGCGCCCACACGAGCACCACCGCCAGCACCAGCCCCAACGCGATCATTCCGACCCACAAGAGCTGCTCATTGCTCTCCGGCGCTGTCTCCTGGCGCACGGGCAGCTCGGGTAGCTGCTGTGGCCGGAAGGACGCCGGCGTGCCCACAAACTCGCGGGGCAGCTCGGTGGGGGTCGGCTCGAATTCGATCCAGCCCAGCCCAGGAAAATACACCTCGGCCCAGGCGTGGGCGTTGAGGCCGGTCACCACCCAGGCTTCCTGGGCATAATCATACTGGCCCATACCGTAACCGGAGGCATAGCGGGCGGCCACGCCCACCGAGCGCAACATGACCACCATCGCGCTGGCGGAATAGTCGCAAAAGCCGCGTTGCGCATCAAACAGGAAATAGTCGGTGATGTCCCGATCCAACGGCGGCGACGGCACATCGAGATCGTACACAAAGCGCCGCAGATAGAGCTCGATGGCGCGCGCCTTGTCATAGCGCGTTTCGGCGCCCGCGGCGTTCACAATCTCCCAGGCCAGGTCCTGCACGCGCCGCGGGATCTCGGGCAGCGCCAGATACCGTTCCGCGATTTCGGGCGGATACTCGCCCTCAGCGGCCAAGAGATCATCGGTCTCTGGCTGGGGCGCGTAGGATACCACCGTGTATCGGGGCTGATCCAGCGAGAGGGCCACGAGATCATCCTCGCCCCGATAAAGCACCCGGTAGTCATGATCCGCGACCGTCGGGGCATTGATGGCAAACACGATATTGCTGTGCGGCAGCAACAGGGTGTAGGTCTGGGTGACCACCGTATGCGGATAATCGGGCTCTTGCCAGGGCTCTTGCGCCGCCAGCTCGGCGACGTTGCGCTCGCTCGTATCCCAGCCATAGCCCGTATAGACATCATAGGTGCGCTGCCGCCAATAGCGCCGTTCCACCAGGCGACGCGGGTCTAGCGCCTCGGCCAGGATGATCTGTTCGACCACATGGGGCGGAGGCGGCGGGGGATCGCTGATCTGCACCAGCATGACCATGCTATCGGGCAGGTCTCCACTCAGCCCCACATCGTGGGGCAAAAGCCCCCGGATGATCTGCTCCTGAAAGGCGTCGGGTGAATCGGGAACGGGATCGCGCCCCGCAAAGGCGCGATCCAGGCGATCATAAAAGCGCTGCAGTCTGGTGCCATAGTTCTCCCAGAAAAAGTCCACGGCGCGATTGTAGGTGGTATAGGGAACGATCAGCGCGAACACCAGCACCACAGCCGAGATGGCCGCCCCTGCGACCAGGGTATCGCGCCGCAACTCGGCGTTAAAGTCCACCCCCAGGCGCTCCCAGATGCGTTCCAGCCGATTCACATTGGTATACACCAGGATCACGAGCATGAGCGCCGCGAAAATGTGCACATAGCCAGATCCGATAAAGGTGACGGCTACGTTGGAGATGATAGCGATGCCCAGAGGCAGCAGCGCGATCAACGCCCGTTGGGTGCGCATCATCTCATAGGCCGCATACCAGCAGACGGCCCAGACGATAAAGGATACCAGCAGCCAAAGGACGGTGATATCATCGCTGACGACGCCGGCGCTGGCAGCGGCCAGCCATCCGCTTACCGCTTGTGTGGCCAGGCGCAGCTCGGTGGCTATCTGAACAAGGGCGTGCAGGGTCGGAAACGGGGCCGTCCAGGCGCGCTGAAAGATCGCCTGCCATGTCCAGGAGAGAGCGGACCAAAGATCCGCCAGAAACATGCTCAGCGAGGGCAGCAAGCGAAGCGCGAACTGGACGCTATAGGTGAGCCCCACCCCCATGCCCACCACCCACATCAGCCAGCCCGGAAACCGAGAGCGCCCCAAGATGATGCCCGCCAGCAGCGACCAGAACACCACATATAGCAGGCGTTCTGCCCCGGGCAGCCAATGGCTATCGGTGATGGAGAGCGGCAGGCACGCCGCCGCCACAAACAGCAGGGTATACAGCAGCCAGCCCGAACGCGCCGACTGGCTCTTGATCGTCCAGGAGGAGGCGGTCATCGGCGCGCCCTTTCTGAGATCCCCACAGGCACCCACTCGGCATCCTCACGCGAGGGGACCGTCACCACCCGGCCGGTGCCCAGCACGCGGAACTCGGGCTCCTGGCTCTCGCGCTTGCCGACGGGCTCAAAGCGAAAACTTCTGCCGATGATGTACGACTCGACGCCCAGGTCGGCCAGCGCTCCGTGCATGCCCTCCATGCCGTTCGTTCCGCCAAAGCTCTCTGCATCCAGCAGCAGCGCGCTGGTGTGTACGCCGTGGGCCATCAGCGTGGCCAGGTCGTGTAGCCAGGCGGCATCGCAAGAGGGCGTGATCACCACCACGGTAATGTTGCGGTTCAGGGCGGGCGCACACAGCCGCAGCAGGTCGCTGATCGAGACCTCGGAGACGGCATAGACCCCGGCCAGCACCTGGAGCAACTCCCAGAGCTGTTGGTGCCCCTTTTGCGGCGAGATCAGGATCGGCTCGTCGTTGTGGGTGGCCAGGCCCACGGCCCGGTTCGCCCGCAGCATCTGGTTGGCCAGCGAGGCCGCCAGGTTGACGGCGTATTCCTGGGTGGAGCGAGGCCCACGCCCGGCGTGTACGCCACGATCCATATCCACGATGATCCACACATCGCCGGCCGGCTCCAGGTCGAACTCTTTGACATACAGGCTCTCCTGCCCGGGCAGCGAGCGCCTGGCAGTAGAGCGCCAGTGGATGCGCTTGAGGGCATCGCCAGGGGCATAGTTGCGGATCGAGGAGACGTTGGTGGTGACATTGAGGCTGCGCACCGAGGTGCGCGAGTTGCCCTGGGCCATGCCCCGAGGCTGTACCAACTGGGGCAAGGGCGCCACCATCGGGTACACGACAAAGGTATCAGTCGCCTCGTCGCGCAGCTCGACGCGGAAAAAGCCAAAGGGATCGCCCATCGTGACCAACAATGGCCCCAGGGTAAAGATACCCCGCATCTGGCAGACGCCCTGCGCCGTCCAGGCGTGGGAGGATCGGGCGCTCAGCCCGACGGCCCGGCTCGCATCGTACCCCACCAGGTTGCTATACTCCCGGATCTCGGCCCAGAGCACGGGCACCCGCGAGTCGTTGTGCATCACCCAGCGCTCCTGCAACACGTCACCGACCTGGGCCCATCCATAGCGCCGTTTGCGCACCACCGATACGCCCGCCCCCAGGGAGCGCACCCAAAGATACGACACCAGCAACAATCCCGCGAGCACGACCAGGATGAACATGATCGGGCGGGCGGGAGAAAAGATCTGAAACAGCAACAATCCGGCAACCAAGATTACCGGAAGCCAGGACTGGATATAGATCTTGGATTTGAGCATATATGTCAAACCTCCGCCGAAAGTATACCACGTCTGCTCGGTAGAATCGAATTGTCCTGTTATTGAGCGTGGTCGCGCGCGGGATCAGGGCAAACGCATTGAGTTCGCCCGCTTCTATACCGCGGACGCTTGCGGTCTTCTGGCCCTCACCCGCGACCCGCAGACGGGCCGCACCCTCTCCCGCGCGCGGGAGAGGGTCGCCGGAGCTTGCGACGGCGGGGTGAGGGCTTTTTCGGCAAGAGCGGACGCTTGCGGTCCGAATCAAAGCATGGTCTTCCATTACGGGCTTGGACAGTGCCCATCTGTTCAAGATACCCTTCAAAGTGCGTTTGCCCTGCGGGATTGACAGAGCGCCCCCCGGTGCTAAAATGGCCCCAGCAGACGCAACCGACGTGCTGAGGCAGGAGAAATGCAGCGAATCGCGGTGCTCACCAGTGGGGGCGACGCCCCAGGCATGAATGCTGCCGTGCGGGCCATCGTGCGCGCCGGCATCGCCGCCGACATGCAGGTCTATGGCGTGCAGAACGGCTATGCGGGTCTGCTCGCTGACGAGATGACGCTCCTGGCCGCCCGTGATGTGAGCGGCATCCTGCGGCGCGGCGGCACGTTCTTGGGCAGCGCCCGCTGCGACGAGTTCCACCAGCGTGCTGGCCGCGAGCGAGCCCTGGACCACCTGCGCGCGCGCCAGATCGGCGCCCTGGTCGTCATCGGAGGCAACGGCTCCCAATCGGGCGCCCACGCCCTGCTGGAGATGGGCTACCCTGTGGTGGGCGTGGCCTCGACCATTGACAACGACCTGGAGGGCACCGATATCACCATCGGCGCCGATACGGCCATCAACGTGGCGCTAGAGGCCATAGACCGTCTCAAAGTGACCGCCGCCTCGCACCGGCGCGCCTTTTTGGTCGAGACGATGGGGCGCGATTGCGGTTATGTAGCGCTGATGGCAGGCATCGCCGGCGGCGCCGAGGTGGTCTCGCTCCCCGAGCAAGAGCTCACCCCCCAAGAGATCGCCGCCGAGCTACGCGCGGCCTATGCGCGGGGCAAGAGCCACGCCCTGGCCGTAGTAGCCGAAGGCGCGCGCTATCCGGCCCAGGAGTTGGTGCGCTATTTCGAGGAGCACCGCGAGGAGACCGGGTTCAGTCTGCGGGTGACGATCCTTGGCCATGTGCAGCGGGGGGCCGCCCCCACCGCTTCGGATCGGCTGTTGGCCTCCCGGCTGGGCGCCGGCGCGATTCGGGCTCTTGAGGCCGGGCGCAGCGGCGTGCTCGTGGGCCTGCGCAGCGGCCAGATCGCTCTCACACCGCTAGAACAGATCGCGGGCCGCACCAAGACCATAGACCTGGGCGCCCTGCCCCTGGCTCAGGTGATGGCGATCTAGACGCGCTACGGTTCGGCGCTGCTCGGCATTTGTGTCATACGAACAGCCCCCTTATACTGTCCTCGCACCAGCGAGCGACAGGAAGGAGTGCCATGCCGCCCCGCCAGGAGCGCCCAAGCGTCGAGATCTATACCGATGGCGGCTGCGACCCCAACCCGGGGCCTGGGGGCTGGGGAGCCGTGTTGAAGAGCGGGCCGCATCTCACCGAGCTATCGGGCTATGAGCGCCGCACCACCAACAACCGCATGGAGCTGACGGCTGCCATCGAGGCCCTGGCCCACCTGAAGCAGGCTTGCGAGGTGGACCTATACACCGATTCCCAATACCTGCGGCGCGGCATAACCGAATGGATACCCGGCTGGGTGCGGCGCAACTGGGTGCGGGCCAACGGCAGTCCGGTAGAGAATGTGGACCTCTGGAAGGCCCTGCTGGCCCAAGCCGAGCGCCATACGGCACGCTGGCACTGGGTGCGCGGCCATCGGGGGCATCGCTGGAACGAACGCGCCGATACGCTGGCCACCGAGGCGCGCCGCGCGCGGACGGCCCGGCGCCGGCAGGCATCGGAGCAGGCGCAGGCGGCCAGTGAGCCCCGGCGACCTGCGCCGCCTGCCCTCGAATTGCCTCGTTACGAGGTCTATTGCCGGGGCTGCGCCCTGGGCGATGCAGGCGGGCCTGCGGGCTATGCGGCGCTGATCGTCGCCGCCGATGGCAAGACGACCGAGCGCGCCGGGGGCTGGCCCCTGGCAACGGGCAACCAGATGGAGCTGTGGGCCGTTATCGCCGGGTTACAGGCGCTGCCCGTGCGCTCCAGCGTGACCATTCACACGCCCTCCACGTACGTCCTGGAGGGCGCCACCCGCTGGCTGGCCGGGTGGGAGCGCAACGGTTGGCGCACCAGCGCGGGCCAACCCGTCAAGAACCGTGAGTTATGGCAAGAGCTGGCCGAGGTCATGGGGGACCATGACATCCACTGGGAACACCTGACATCCGGTGCGGCCCATGCCAGGTCGGATGAGACCGCCGCGATGGCGCGCACCCAGGCCGAGAAGCAACGAGAGCTGCCGTGAGCGCCGACGTACGCCGGCTGTGCAAGGAGAACAGATGGCCAACCTGATCACCATCGCCCGCTTTCCGCTGCTCATCCTGATCATCCTGCTGCTCTACATGCCCAGCCCTGTGGCGCGCCTCATCAGCGTGGCGCTGCTGGGGCTCTTGATCGGCATGGATAGCCTGGATGGCCTGGTGGCGCGCGCCCGCAACGAGGTCTCTTTGCTGGGCAGCGTCCTGGATATCATGGCGGATCGCTCTGTAGAGCAGGTGATGTGGGTGGTCTATGCCCACCTGGGGCTGGTCTCGGTGGCGGTGCCGATCATCTTTATCCTGCGGGGCATCATCGTGGATGCGCTGCGCTCCGTACATGTGGGCGAGGGGCAGACGCCCTTTACGGCCACGCAGACCCGCATCGGAAGTTGGATCGTGGGTAGCCCCTGGATGCGCAGCAGCTATGGCATCGTCAAGCTCTTTGCCTTTGCCGGGTTGGCCCTCACCCACGCGCTGATGGCCTATGTATCGCGCGGAACCGTGGCCGAGGGATCGGCCAACATCGTGTGGATGGTCTTTCGCATCCTGAGCTGGATCGCCGTCGCCTTTTGCATCACGCGCGGGCTGCCGGTGATCGTGGAATCGTTCGCCTGGTTGCAGGCCAAGAGCCGACCTCCCCGGGCCCAGGGCGATTCGTGAAAGTCCAGGATATCCTCGGCAGCCCGCCGGGCCTGATGCTCGGCATGTTGATCGCGCGCACCATGCCCCGGCGCTTTGGCTATTGGCTGGCGCGCCGGATCGCCCGTTGGATGCGCCGCAACCGCTATGATATGTTCTGCATTCTGCGAGAGAACCTCTCCCACGTCCTGCCCGAGGCCGATGATGCCATGCTGGATGACCTGGCCCAGGTTGCCGTCGAGCAGGCCGGCTGCTGCTACTTTGATATGTTTCACTTTCGGCCCAAGGACCTGCGCTCGAACGACATCCTCCAATACGACCCTGACGAGTGGGCCGCCGCAAGAGAGATGATGACAGATGAGCGGGGCACCATCATCGTGGGGCCCCATTTGAGCAACTTTGACCTGGCTGCCCAGTGGTTCGTGGCCCAGGGGTTCGAGTTGCTCGCCCTCAGCCTGGCCACACCCGATCGCGGCGACAGGGTGATCAACACCATGCGGCGCCAGCGCGGGATCGTGGTGACACCCATCTCGGTCAACTCGCTGCGGGCGGCGATGCGCTACCTCAAGCAAGGGGGCGTGGCCATCACCGGCGTGGATCGCCCCGCCACGTATGATGACGAGCCAACCCTCTTTTTTGGCGCCCCCGCTCCGGTGCCACGGGGGCATATTCGCCTGGCGCTCCAGACGGGAGCGCGCTTGATCGTCGCCTATTGCCTCCGCCAACCGGACGGACGCTACCAACTCTACCTGTCGCCCCCAATCGAGATGGAGCGCACAGGGGATCGCCAAGAGGACATCGAGCACAACACGCGGCGCGTATTGACACTGATCGAGGAGGCCGTCCGCTCAGCCCCCGAGCAGTGGGTCATGCTGGTGCCGGTGTGGCGCGCGCCCGGGGAAGCGCGTTAGCCCCTGGCCAGCCTGTCTTGCGCATCGCGCAGGTAGCGCAGGGCATCCTCAAATGTAGCCGCCCTCTGGGCCATGCTGATCAGGCTGGTGGCCGAGGCGCAGTGCTCCTCCAGGGCGCGTAGGGCCTCAGAAGGGCCCTGGACGCGCAGTTGGCCCGCCTGGCGTTGCGCGCGGTCCAGGTCGGCTGTGGCCGCCCGAAACTCGCGGTTGAGCCCGTCTTGGGCGGTGCGAAGCTGCTGTTCCATCCCCTGATAGGCCTGCAACGCCTCTTGGGCCGTGTTCACGGCGCGACGCATCTGGTTGACCGCCTCGTCCAGCAACTCGGCCTCGCGGCTCGCCGCCTGATACGTGACGGCGCGCTGCACCAGGGGCTCGCCATCCGCCAGGTCCCAGTCAATCTGGCGCCACTGGGAATCCTGCACCAGGGCGCGGATCGTAGCGCGGCTCTTTTGCAGGGCCTGGGCCTGCTGCTCGAACTGGCGGTCCAGCGTCGCCAGGGCCTGACGCCCCTCGTTGATCTGGCGGCGCGCCGCCTCGATGCGCCGCTCCAGCCCGGCCGCTCGCCGGCTGACCAGCTCGGACATGGCGGCGGGATCGTCGCCGCGCGTCTCGGCCTCGGCCTGCCAGGCGTCATAGTCGGCGTTCAGACGCTCCAGGTCCTCTTCGGGCAGCGGCATCTGCATTGGGTCCAGCTTTTGCAGGCGTTGCCACTCTCTTTCGAGACCTCTGCGGGCCTCCTGCAACAGCTTCTGATAGCGCGCAACGTCCTCCTCGTGGGCGGCCAGGATCTCGCGGGCCTGGCCCAGCTCCTCCGGCAGCCAGTGATCGGCTGCCTCGTCATAGTTGATCCGCGCCACATCCCGGAACTCGGGGCGGCGGGCCTCAAAGCGCGCCAGCCACGCCTCATAGCGGTCGCGCAACTCGGGCAACATGGCCTCGCGGGCCGTGGCCAGGCGCGGGCAGAGCCCCTCGTCCAGCTCGGCCAGCCCGGCCTCCAGGGCCTTGCGCTGGGCGCTCACCCTGGCCAGGCGCCCCTCCAGCTCCTCGACCAATTGGCGCACGCGGCGCGTGGCTGCCGTGACCGCCTGGAGGCCCTCACGTGCGCCCGCCAATTCGGACTGCTTGGGCGCGCCGCCCCTCAGCAGCGGGGCGGGCAACCCTGCCCAAGCCTGCTCCGCTTGCTCCAGCAAGGCGTTGATCCGCTGTACCCTGGCCTCGCACGAGCCATCCCAGTGACTCGCATAGTAGCGCAGCGCGTCGCTCACGCCCTGCGCCCGCTCGTTCAGCGCCTGGCGGATCTCGGGCGCGGCCTGTTGCTGGTCGGCGACGATCTGCGCCAGATCTTGCGTCGCGGCCTCGGCGCGCTCGGCGGCCTCGCGCACAGCTTGCCGGGCCTGCTCGGCCAGCGAGATGGCGGTCTGGTAGCCGTGCAACGTACCCAGTGCTTGCTGCTCCTCGGCCTGGGCATAGATCTCTTGCGCCTGCGCCACCAGGCTCTCGCTGACATCGGGCTCGAACGCGCCATCGGCCCGCAAGGCGTCGCACACCTGCTGCGCCGAGGCCAGAGCGCCCACATCGCCCTCGAGCGCCTCGTGGCTGCGGCGCATGATCTCCTGCAATGTATCCAACTGCTCGCCCAGGGTCTTTTCCAGCGCGTAGAATGCCTCCATATCGGCGAGCACCTGGCCGTGGGCGTCGGGTGTGGCCGCTTGCGCCGCCAGCGCCAGGCCGCTCGACAGAGCATCGAACTCGGCGAGGCGCTGGGCAATGGCCGGGTCTCGCGCCCCTTGCGCCTGTAATCCCCGCCAACGCTCTTTCAGGGCGCGCAAGCCGGCATCGGCCCGCGCCAGGCTCTCCTCGGCGCGCTTGCGCCCCTGGATCACCTGGTCCAGCTCGCGCTCCAGGGTCTGCAACGTCTCGGCGGCCTGGGCAAGCTGGGCCTCGGATTGGAGCGCCGTAGCCGCGATCTGGCCGGCATCGGCCGCGCGCATCTCATCCAGTGCCTCGCCCAGGGCGCGTTCCAGCAGAGCCAGGGCATCCCCCAGGGCCTGGATGCTCTGCGTGCCGGCCTCGCTCTCACCCTCCCAGAGCGCCCGCAAGCGGCGCGCCTCGGCCCGCGCGTCGGATAGCTCGGCCTGGATGCGCCCGGGGATGCTCTGCGCCTCGGTCCACTGCTCCAGCAGCGCGCCGATCGCCTCGTCGCCCTCGTCCAGCAGGGCGTTCAGGCGACGCTTGTTGCGCCAGGTGCGCAATGCCTCCCACAGGGGGCGCCAGGCCCCCAAGGCGAGCATCTGCAGGGGGTTGAGCTGATCTGGGCAATAGTCCGCCACAGCAGGCCAGAGGTCGTTGGCCTGGCTGATGATGACCCGCATCCGTACCAACTGCTCCAGGGCTCGCCGATCCACCTGCTGGTAGCGGCCGGGGCGGGGGCGTTCGGGCCAGCGCTCCGCATGTTCCGCCTCCACCGCCATCAGACGCTCGATCTGGCGCGTCTCCTCGGCCATAAAGGGCAACCGCCTGCGAATGCGCCAGATGGCCAGTTGCAGCACGATCCAGGGCGTCATGCTCAGCAGCAGATATACAGCCAGCGCCACAATGATCCATAGCCACCAGCTCATTGCTCGCACCTCCTGCCCTCAGCGCGGGGCCTGGCCTCTCGGCTCTTGCTCACCAATTGGTTACGCTGCCATCTTGTCGGCGCAAATGCGGCAGCTCGGCCATCTGGAACGGGTGCGCCAGCGCGGCCTCACGGTCGAACTCGATGCCCAGCCCAGGGGCCGTGGGCGCCAACAGATAGCCATCCTCCCATACCGGCTGGTTGCGCACCACATCCGTCAACATGGCGCCCGGCTTGCGCGGCTGCTCTTGCACGGCAAAGTTGGGGATGCTCAGGTTGAATTGCAGGCAGGCCGCCGTCGCCACGGGCCCCAGCGGGTTGTGTACCGCCACATCGATATAATGCCCCTCGCACCAACCGGCGATCTTGCGGCCCTCCGTCAGGCCAGCGGCGATGCACAGATCAATACGCGCATAATCAATCAGATCATGGTCAATCAGTTCGCGGAAAGCCCACTTGCTGGCGAACTGCTCGCCGGCCGCCAAGGGCGCCTCGATCTTGCTGCGCAGGAGGTGGAACGCCTGCGGGCTCTCGGAGCGGATGGGGTCCTCGATGAAATAGGGGCGATAGGGCAACACGTCGCGGCAGAGGGCAATGGCCTCCGGCGGCGAGAGGCGGGTGTGTACGTCAAAGCACAGTTCGGGGGTCTCGCCCACGGCCTGGCGGATGGCGGCAAACTGCTCCACGGTTTGGCGGATGGCGCGCCCCGGGTGCAGCAGCCCGCCCTCGTTGGGCAGGCCCCAGCGCAAGAACTTCCAACCCTCGGCGGTCTTGGCCAGCGCATCCTGCACCAGGGGCTCGCTATCTGCGCCGTGCCCGCCGGCCAGATGGCAGTAGCAGACCACCTTGTCGCGCACGCGACCGCCCAAGAGATCGTATACCGGCAGCCCCAGGGCCTTGCCCTTGAGATCCCACAGGGCGATATCTATGGCGGCGATGGCGCTGCCCAGGATCTTGCCGTGGGGAAAGAACCCACCCCGTGAGAGCATCTGCCAGATGTGCTCGGTGCGCATGGCGTCCTGGCCGACCAACAGCGGCTTGAGATGCTCGATGGCGCCCATGACGGCCAGCTCGCGCCCCGTCAACCCGGATTCCCCCACGCCATAGAGCCCGTCATCCGTATCCACCACGACGAATAAAAAGTTCCGATGCCCGGCCCAAACCGGATAGCAGGTGATGTCGGCGATTTGCATGTGTTCCCTCCTGACAGCGCGATGTTGCCCTACTGTTACCAGACAACCCCTGTCGCTGTCAAGCTCGGGCGACGATCGAACATAGCGCTACGCCTTGACAGCCTTGTTCGACTGCGCTACGCTTCGCGTCGTCGAATCGGGATCGGCTGGGTTGGCGCACGGCAGCATCGAGGGGCTTTGCAGGGGGTGACATGACGCAGGTGGTTACCGGCTTGCCGGTCATCGTTGAGATATGCGCGCAGGGGCAGCCCACTGCGTTCTGGTGGCGCAATCGGCGCCATGTCGTCACAGAGCATGTCTGCCATTGGGACGATCATTGCTGCATCAGCGCCCACTGGCTGGTGCGCACGGATTGGGGCGAGCGCGTCACCCTGATTTACGATCGCTCCGAAGACCAGTGGTTCATTGACTGGGCGTCCGGCTAACCGTCAGCGCTCCTCGCTCTGGATACGATACACCCTCACCGTCGGGCCGCCCGTCCAGCGATCGGGCGCAGCCTCATAGACCAATTCCGCCTGAACGCCCAACCCCTCGTAAAAGGCGATCTGCTCAACATAGCGATCCGGCTCTCGATAAAAGCGCTCATAGATGGCGCTGCTGACGGCGATGTATGCGGCGCCCTGCTCGATATAGTGCTTGATCGGCCTCTCGGCCAGCACGCTCCCCCCCACCAGTTGCAGCGCGCTGCTGTTCGCCGGAAAGCTGTACTCTTCGCGGGCGATGATCGTCCCCGCCGGAAGGTGCGCGTCGAGCCATTGGCGCGTCTGCACCATCGTGCTGGGGCGCACCTGCTGCATCTCTAGCTCGATGGTTTGGCAGATGGGCGCGGCGCAGATGGCCAGGCCAACCAGAGTCGCCAGCAGGCCGACCGTATGCGGGGAGAGACCGCCGCGCCGCCCCAGCCAGCGGGCGCCGCCCAGGATCGCCGTGGCGGCCCCGAGGGCCAACACGGGCAGGAGCGGAAAGACCCAGCGCTCCCAATGCAGGGGCGAGGCGCTGATGCCAAGCAGGAACAAGAGCGCGAACACCAGCGACAGGCGCGCCGCTGCGCTGCCTCGCCAGGCGATCCACGCTGCCCCGGCCAGGGCCAGTAGATAGCGCGCCCAACCCAGCACCCCTGGCAACGCCACGCTCAGATACCACCACAGGTTCTGCGCCGGCGAGAGGCCGTCGGCGCCCAGGTGCGTGGGCCGCAGCTCGCCCCGCAGGTCGCGCCAGGCTGTGGGGAAGTCCAGGATGAAATAGGGCGTCGCCAGGCCAAAGCCCAGCACCACCGCTCCCAGGCCCGCCGCTATCCCTGCCAACAGGGCGCGCCGGTCAGCTCTTTTGGCCCACGCGCGCCACAGCAACACGCCATCGGCCACCAGCAGGATCAGCGCCAGGATGCCCAGGTAGTACTTGGTCGAGATGGCCAGCCCGCAGGCCAGCCCCGCCAGCGCCTGGCGCGCGGCGGTGGGCCGCTCCAGCATCCGGACGATGGCCCACAGCGCCAGCACGCCGAAAAAGATGGTGGCGCTATCGTTGCGCACCATCTGGGCAAACAGCACCAGGTGAGGTATGGGGATCAGGAGCGCTACGGCCAGGAGCGCGGTGGGGCCGTCGAACAAGCGCCGCCCCAGGTGATAGATGCAGCAGAGCGCCCCCGTGGCATAGGCTACCGACAGCAGCCTCCCCAACAGCAAGGCCGTCCCGATCTGCTCCTCAAAGGCGTTCAGCAGGCGGGGGGCGGGGCCCAGCCAGGCGCCCCCGTGGGCCGCAGCATGCCACAGACGATAGATGCCGCTCAGGGGATAGATGACGGTGGAGGCCGGATGCCCGAACCAACCTGGATGCAACCGGCCCGTCGCCGCAATGCGGGCGGCCGGGTACCCAAAAAAACCGACTTCGTCACCCTGCACGACATAGGGGAGATCATGGCCGACGCCCATCACATAGACGATCAGGCCGGTTAGCAGCAGCGCCGCCAGGCAGAGCAACTCGCGGCGACTGGATCGGGCGTATATCGGCTCCAACTGTGCGCCTCCCAGTGGGTCATGTCGAGCGCCATTATCCCCTGCCCGGCGGGAGCGGTCAACCGCAGCGCCGCCCTTGGCTTGGTGCGCCCGCGCCCCCGCGCTATAATGCTCGCATCATCGGGCCCGTCTGACAGGCTGAACCTGCAAGGAGCCGCCATGCCCCATCACGACCCATCCGACGCCGCCGCCACGGGCGACCTGGCCCGCCAGGTATTCGGCCAACGCGCCGCCTATTATGTCACCAGCGCCACCCACACCGACCCCCGGGTGCTGGCCCGCGTGGTCGAGCTGGCCGCGCCGCGTCCCAGCGATCTCGCCCTGGATATCGGCACCGGCACGGGGCACACCGCCCTGGCCCTGGCGCCGCACCTGAGCGCCATCTGGGGGTTGGACCTCACCCCAGAGATGCTGTCTCAGGCCGAGTCGCTGCGCGCCGGGCGCGGGGCCGCGAACGTGGCCTGGCTACTGGGCGACGTACATAGCCTGCCCGTGGCCGCCGGCAGCCTCGATATCGTGGCCTGCCGCCGCGCCGCCCACCACTTTGCCGATATGCACGGCTCCTTGGCCGAGGTGCGCCGCGTGCTCAAGCCCGGGGGGCGCCTGGTCATTGATGACCGCAGCGCGCCCGAGGACCCCGCCTTGGATACGCTGCTAAACGAGCTGGATCGCCTGCACGACCATTCGCACGTGCGCGAGTACCCGCCCACCCAATGGGCCGCCCTGCTGGAGCGGGCCGGGTTCGTCGTGGATGCCATCGAGCCCTACACCCAGCACAGGCCCATCAGCTCCCTGACCGAGGACGTGGCGCCGGAGGATGTGGCCCGCATCTATGCCCTGGTGGAAGGCATGTCGCCCGAGCAGGCAGCGGAACTGCACCTGGAACGCCAAGAGGATACCTGGTACTTTGACCACCACTACCTGCTGGCCGCCGCCCATGTAGCGCCGTGACCCAGCGTTCGGCGGGTTCACCCGAGGAGGCCCCCATGCGCGAGAGCTATCAAGCGATCCTGGACTATATCGTCGGGCTGGAGATCGTGGATACCCACGAGCACCTGACCGGCCTGGAGGCCAACCGCAACCGCGAGACCGATGTCCTGCAAGAGTACCTGACCCACTATTTCAACAGCGACCTGCGCTCGGCGGGCCTGAGCGCCGCCGCGCTGCGCCAGGTGATGGATCACACCCAGCCGTTGCTGGCGCGCTGGGAGATCGTCGAGCCCTACTGGGAGATGGCGCGCCACACCGGCTATGGCCGCAGCCTGGATCTCACCGTGCAGGCCCTCTATGGCCTGGATGGCATCCGGCGCGACACCCTCCTGGCCCTGAACGAGGCTTTCTTGCAGACCCTGGCGACCCCCGGCCACTATCGGCGCGTGCTCAAGGACGCCTCGCGCATCGCCATCAGCCTGCTGGATGCCGAGGGCCCCTATGACCCCGCCTTTTTCAGGCCGGTGGTGCGCCTAGATCGCTTTATCTGGCCGCGCAACCTGCAGACGGTGCTTTGGGTCGAGGAGGAATACGGCGCGCGCATCCACAGCCTGGATGACTGGCTGGCGGCCTGCGAGGCGACCCTGCTGCGCGCCCGGGAGCAGGGCGCCGTGGCCATCAAGAACAGCGACGCCTATGTGCGCAGCCTGCGCTTCGAGCCCACCCCGCTGCGGGAGGCTGAGCGCGGCATCGAGGCCATGCGGGCCGTGCGTCACATGCCCGATTGGGAGGAGAAACCGATCAATGTGGACGTGGCCTTTCAGGACGCCATGTTCCACTATATCCTGGGGCTGGCCGAAAAGCACGCGATGCCGGTGCAGATTCACACCGGCATCCAGGAGGGCAGCGGCAACCTGCTCACCAACAGCGATCCGCAACTGCTCAACCCGGTCTTTGTCCAGTACCCAGGCATCAACTTTGACATCTTTCACATCGGCTATCCCTACCAGCACACCCTCTCGGCCCTGGCGAAAATGTTCCCCAATGTCTACATTGACATGTGCTGGGCCCACATCATCTCGCCTACGGCCTCGGTGAACGCCCTGGCCGAGTGGATTGACAGCGTGCCCGTGAACAAGATCAGCGCCTTTGGCGGCGACTATGGCTTTGTGGACGCCGTCTATGGTCACCAGTGGCTGGCGCGCCGCAACGTGGCCCAGGCCCTGGCGCGCAAGGTGGAGGAGGGGGTATTCGACGTGGCGCGGGCCTGCGAGATCGCGCGCCTGCTGTTCATCGAGAACCCGGCGCGCCTGTTCGGACTGGAAGGGCTGGCGTAGGGCAGGCGCCGGTCAACGCCTCGTGGCGTGGTGGTTGGGTCATTGAAGCGATAGAACGTTCAAACGTTTGCACGTTCGAACGTTCTATCGGCACAAGCGGTTCTTTACGCCGGCCGCGCCAGCTCCGGCGCGGCCTCAAGGCTTGACGCCTCGGCCTCGGCCCGCTCCTCGGGCGCATAGTAGAGCTGGCGCATCTCTTCGCTGGTGCGCAGCAGCTCCTCTAGCTTGCCCTCGGCCTCGATGTGGCCCTCTTTCAAGACCACGATCCGATCGGCGCGGCGCAGCACCTCGCGGCGGTGGCTCACCACCAGGCAGGTGGCGTCGCCGCCCTCGTCCATGCGCTCCCAGAGCTGCTGCTCGGTCTCTACATCCAGAGCGCTGGAGAGATCGTCGAACACCAGCAGCTCGGGCTGGCGCACAAACATACGCGCCGCCGCCGTGCGCTGCACCTGCCCGCCGGAGAGCTTGACGCCCCGGGTACCCACGGGCGTATCCAGGCCGCGCTCCAACTCGGCGATATCCACTTCCATCACCGCCCGGCGCAGGGCCTGCTCCACCTCCTCCTCCGTGGCCTGCACCCCGGAGAGGATGTTGTCGCGCAGCGTCTCGCTAAAGAGCCTGGGCACCTGGGCCGTATAGGCGCTCACCGGCGGCCGGAAAAAGGTGGCCGGATCCTCCACCGGCTCGCCATTCCAGAGCACCTGGCCCTCGTCTATGGGCAAGAGGCCCAGCATGCCGCGCAGCAGCGTCGTCTTGCCGCTGCCGATGCGCCCGGTGATCACCACCAGCTCGCCTCGCCGAACGGCCAGGTTGATCCCCTGCACCCCTGCGTCCGACCCCGCATAGCGGCAGGTCAGGTCGCGCAGTTCGAGGGTTTGCAGCGGCGTGCGCCGGCCCATGCGCGGGTCGGGCACGACGGGCAGCTCCTCGTGGGTGTACACGGGGCCATGCTGCACGAGCCGGCCCTCGGGCGCATCGTGCAGGAACGTCTCCAGACGCTCGATGGAGACGCCCGTGCGCCGATACTGGGCGATCATGTTGCCAAAGTACCGCAGATAGTAGGACATGCGCGTCACATAGCTGGTGAACAGGGCAAAGTCACCTACGGTGAAATCGCCGCTGCGCATGGCCGCCACCGAGATGAACAGCACGATGCTGATGCTGAGATCAATCAGGTTGCCCGAGAGGGCATGGTACAACTCGGTTATCAGCGAGTCCTTGACGGCGGCCTTGCGACGCACCTCATTCAACTTGCGAAAGTGCCCCGTGACGGCGTCCTCCGCCGAGGCGACCTTGACGGCCTGGGCCGCGCCAAAGACCTCGCCGATGAAACCGGTCACCCGGGCGGTGGCCTCGCGGTTCGCCTTGCGATAGCGCCGGATGATGTCGCTCATGCGCATGCCGCCCACCACCATCAGCACCAGCGGCACCATCACCAGCAGGGTGATCAGCACGTGGATGCGGAACATGATATAGAGCGCCACGACGGAAAAGAGCACGATGCCCGCCAGGTCCGTCAACACCTCTATCCAGTTGCTTATCTCGCCCACGTCCTCGCGAAAGCGAGTGACCGTGGCGCCAGAGGCCTCCTCCAGAACCCTGGGCTTGGGCGCCGTCAGGGTCCATTCCAGCATGTTCTTGCGCACCAGCACTTCGTTGGTCATCCACATATTGATGAACAACCGAAAGCCGTACACAAAGCTCATGTACTGGACCACCCAGACGCCGGCGAACATGGACAACAATGTCCAGGCGTTCCACCCCGCCTGTTGCGGCCCGATCAACGTCTCGATCAACTCGCGCATGGCCAAGCCGCCCAGCAAGGGCAGCAGGTGGAACGCGCCCCACAAGAGGGCATTGACCCAGAACACCCAAGGCCGGTAGCCGATCAGGGCCTTGGTATAGCGTAAGAGCAATTTCATGCAAACGCCTCCTGCATACCGGTGGTCAGCAGTTCGGAAAAGTGCGAGTGCGGGTCGCTGACCAGGTCTTGACGCCGCCCGAACTCGCGGATATGTCCGTCGGAAAGGATCATGATGTCGTCCACCCGCTGCACGGTGGCCAGACGGTGGGCGATGATGATGGCCGTGCGCCCCTCCAGCAGCAGGTTCATGGCCTCCTCCAGCAAGCGCTCGGTGGCCGGATCCAGCCGCGATGAGGGCTCGTCCAGCACCACGATGCTGGGATCGGTCAGGAACACCCGGGCAAAGGCCAGCAACTGGGCCTGCCCCGCCGAGAGGTCGCCGCCGCCGGGGGCCAGCTCGGTATCCAGGCCCTCCGATAGCCGGTCGAGCCACTCGCCCAGGCCCACCTGCCGTACCACGCGCACGATCGCGTCATCCGAGATCGCGGGATCGAAAAAGGTCAGGTTGTCGCGCACGCTGGCCCGAAAGAGCTGCACATCCTGGGTCACCATGGCGACCTTGCGCCGGACAACGTCCGGCTCCAGATCGTGCAGCGCGGCATCCCCCAGGCGGATGGCGCCGGCCGTCGGGTCGTACAGCCGAAAGAGCAGCCGCGTCAGCGTGGTCTTGCCGCTGCCGGTGCGCCCCAGCAGGCCCAGCTTGGCGCCCGCCTCCAACTGAAAGGTGACCCGTTCCAGCACCGGCTCGTCGTCCTCATAGGCGAACGAGACCTCGTCAAACGCGATGGGCAGGGCGCCCTCGGGCAGCGTACCCTCTCCGAGGGGGCGCAGGCCGCGCCCACGGATCTGGGGCTCGAGCGCCATCAGATCGCCGATGCGCTGGATGCCGGCGGCGGCCTTTTGCAGGTCCTGCAACTGGCGCGCGATCTGCTCCAGCGGGTCCAACAGCATAAAAGTATAGTGCAACACCATATAGACGGCGCCAATGGTGAGCACGCCCCGGTTGTAGAACACGATGCCCAGGGCCAGGGCCAGGGTCTGCCCCACGCCCCACATGCCCACGGCAATGCGGATCACGATCAGGCGCTTGTCCCAGGCCGTGGTGGCCGCCCAGAACAGGTTGCGCAGCGACTCGTAGTAACGCCGCAGCGTGTACAGGGCGCTGCCGTTGGAGCGGATATCGTCCAGCCCCGCCAGGCGCTCCTCGATAAAGCCATAGAGCTCGGCATTGGCCTCGCGCTCGGCAGCCGAATCGGCCACGGCGGCGCCGCCATAGCGGATCAGGCCCCCCAGGCCCAGCGCCGCAAAGGCGCCCATGATGAGCCCCACGCGCCAGTCCTCGCGCACCAGCAAGGCCACGATGCCCAGGATCAGGATGCCATTGCCCAGCAACCGCACCACGAACTGGGTGAAAAAGTTCGAGAGGGCCGTCACGTCGCCATCAATGCGCTCGATCAACTCGCCGGGGGTGCGCTCTTTGTGAAAGCTCATGTCCAGCCCCAGGCAGTGGCGCGCCAGATCGGCGCGCAAGGCATTGGTGGTGCGAAAGCCCAGGTCGGTACTCAGATAGGTCGAGGCCAGCCGGAGCGTCTGCACGCCCATGCCAGCGGCCAAAAAGACCGCCGCCGCCAGGAGCAGGTGGGTGGGCTCCGCCTGGGCCTGGGCTGCATCAATGAACCCGCGCACGATCTGCGGGTTGACCAGTTGCAGCGCGATGGAGCCCAGCAGGACGATGGTGAGCCCTAGCGCTGCGCGCCACTGAGACTTGAGATAGCGGGTCAGGAGCTGGATATGCGATCGGAAACGAACGAGCTTGCTCATGTGATCTCCTTGAGTGTGGGCGAACCAAGAAAGAGAAAACGGCTGCGGCGACTCCCGCAGCCGTCAAGCAAGCCTGAAAACGAAAACGGCGACGGGTGTCCTTGTGGAGGCCCGTCGCCGAGTGTCTCTTGTAGATGACTCAACGCATAGGCGCACTCCACCCAGGGGCAACGCCCTCGAAAAGGGCGGCGCTATGGCGCACGCGGATCATGGCCTTCTGGGTGGTCATCCTCTGTTTCCTCCACAATGCTGACGGAACAAAAGGCACAATAGCACACTCGGCGCGCAATGTCAAGACCTTGGGGCACTTTTTTTTTCGCGCGGGCAAGTCGGCCTTCTGTATGCTCTCGCATCGTCTGTTTCGCTGCGTTGACAGAACCCGCCGATGCCGCTACCATAGGGGCCTGGCGGCGCGCAGCGCTGGGCGCCGAACCCCCGCAGCGTTGCACCGCCTATCGCCGACTGTGCGCGGCCGCAGGGCCGCAGCAGCGGAATGCCCACCCCAGAAAGGATCCATGATGAGCGAGACCCTTGCCGCCAAGATCATCCGCGCGCACCTGGTCGAGGGCGAGATGGCGCCCGGCCAAGAGATCGGCCTGCGCATTGACCAGACCTTGACCCAGGACGCCACCGGCACCATGACCTACCTCCAGTTCGAGGCCATGGGCCTGCCCCGGGTGCGCGCCGAGCTTTCGGTAAGTTATGTAGACCATAACATGCTGCAAGCCGACTTTCGCAACGCAGACGACCACCGCTACCTGCAGACGGTGGCGGCCCGCTATGGGCTTGTCTTTTCGCGGCCCGGCAACGGCATCTGCCATCAGGTGCAACTGGAGCGCTTTGGTGTGCCGGGCAAGACGCTGCTGGGGGCCGATAGCCACACCCCCACCTGTGGCGGCCTGGGGATGCTGGCGATGGGCGCCGGCGGGCTGGATGTGGCCGTGGCCATGGCCGGGCGCCCGTTCTATATCACCATGCCCAAGATCGTCCTGGTGCGGCTGGTGGGCGCGCTGCAGCCTTGGGTAAGCGCCAAAGACGTGATCCTGGAACTGCTGCGGCGCCTCTCGGTCAAGGGCGGCGTGGGGCGCATTTTCGAGTATGGCGGGCCGGGCATCGCCGGGCTGACCGTGCCCCAGCGGGCCACCATCACCAACATGGGCGCCGAATTGGGGGCCACGGGGTCGCTCTTTCCCAGCGACGAGCAGACACAGCGCTATCTGGCCGCCCAGGGCCGCGCCGACGACTGGCTGCCGCTGGCCGCCGACCCCGACGCGGCCTATGACGAGGTGGTCGAGATCAACCTGAGCGCGCTAGAGCCGCTGGTGGCCCTGCCCCACATGCCCGACCGTGTGGTGCCGGTGCGCGAGGCGGCGGGCACGCCCGTTGACCAGGTGTGCATCGGGAGCTGCACCAATTCCTCCGTGGTGGACCTGAAGACGGTGGCGGCCATCCTCAAGGGCAAGGTGATCGCGCCCGGCGTGTCCCTCGTCGTTAGCCCGGGCAGCCGTCAGGCCCTGGCCATGATCGCCGAGAGCGGCGCGTTGGCCGACCTGGTCTCCGCCGGGGCGCGCATCCTGGATGCGGGCTGCGGCCCCTGCATCGGCATGGGCCAGGCGCCCGCCAGCGGGGCGGCCTCGCTGCGCTCCTTTAACCGGAACTTTCAGGGGCGCTCGGGCACGGCGGATGCGGGCATCTATCTGGCCGGCGCCGAGGTGTGCGCCGCGTCTGCCATTACCGGCGTGCTCACCGATCCGCGCGACCTGGGCGACGCGCCGCAGATCCAGATGCCCGAGCGCTTTGCCGTGGACGACCGCATGATCATCCCGCCGCTGGAGGACGGCTCCGCCGTCGAGATCGTCCGGGGCCCCAATATCGCGCCGCTGCCCACCCGCGAGGTGCTGCCGAGCACGCTAGAGGGCGTGGTGCTGCTGCGCACCGGCGACAATATCACCACGGACGACATCATGCCGGCCGGGGCCGCGATCCTGCCCTTGCGCTCCAATGTGCCCGCGCTGAGCCAGTTCGTCTTTGGCACGATTGACAAGACCTTTCCCGAGCGGGCACTTGCCGCGGGCGGCGGGTTCGTCATCGGCGGCGAGAACTATGGGCAGGGCTCCAGCCGCGAGCACGCGGCGCTGGTGCCCATGTATCTGGGGGTGCAGGCGGTGATCTGCAAGAGTTTTGCGCGCATCCACCACGCCAACCTGGCCAACGTGGGCATCGTGCCCCTGACCTTTCGCGATCCCGCCGATTGGGCGCGCATCCAGCAGGGCGACGAGCTGCGCATCGCCGACCTGCCCGGCGCGCTGCGCTCCGGCGGCGACGTAACGGTCGAGGACGTCACCGGCGGCTGGTCGTTCCCGGCGGTCTCGAGCCTCTCGCCCCGCGAGGTGGAGGTGCTGCTGGCGGGCGGGATGCTGAACTATATCAAGATCAACGCGTAGAGTACAAGGAGCCAACATGAGCTATCCCGTCACCCTGATCCCCGGCGACGGCATCGGCGCCGAAGTCACCGAGGCCATGCGGCGCGTGGTGGACGCCACCGGCGTCGCCATCGAATGGGACGTGCAGCAAGCGGGCGAGGCCGTCATCGCCGAGCACGGCACGCCCCTGCCCGAGCCCGTGCTGGACTCGATCCGGCGCAACCGCGTGGGCATCAAGGGCCCCGTCACCACGCCCATCGGCACCGGCTTTCGCAGCGTCAACGTCTCGCTGCGCAAGGCGCTGGATCTGTACGCCAACCTGCGTCCCGCCAAGACCATCCCCGGCGTGGCGTCGCGCTATGAGGACATTGACCTGATCATCGTGCGCGAGAACACCGAGTGCCTGTATGCGGGCATCGAGCACGACGTGATCCCCAATGTCGCCGCCGAGTCCATCCGCATCATCACCCGACGCGCCACCGAGCGGATCGTGCGCTTTGCCTTCAACTATGCCCGCGAGCATGGCCGCAAGCTGGTGACCGCTGTCCACAAGGCCAACATCCTCAAGGCCACGGATGGCCTGTTCCTGCGGGTGGCCCAAGAGGTGGCGGCAGAGTACCCCGAGATCGCGTTCAACGACCGCATCGTGGACAACGCCTGCATGCAGCTCGTGCAGCGCCCCCACGAGTACGATGTGCTGGTGCTGCCCAACCTGTATGGCGATATCGTCAGCGACCTGTGCTCAGGGCTGGTGGGCGGCCTGGGCGTCTCGCCCGGCGCAAACATCGGCGATGGCATCGCCGTGTTCGAGCCGGTGCACGGCTCGGCGCCCAAGTACGCCGGGCAGAACCGGGTCAACCCCACGGCCACGATCCTGTGCGGGGCGCTGATGCTGCGCTACCTGGGCGAGCACGCCGCCGCCGACCGCATCGAGGCCGCGGCAGCCCAGGTGATCGCCGAGGGACGCCAGGTGACCTATGACCTCAAGGCCACCCGCGACGACCCCACGGCCGTCGGAACCCAGGAGATGGCCGACGCCATCATCGCCGCCCTCTAGCGCGGGCGTTGACCGAGCAACAAGAGACCCGCCGGGGACAGGCGTCCTCGGCGGGTCTTGTGACGTGTCAGAGTCCCGTTGGCTAAGGTCGGCGCTCCATGTCAAAGTGTCTCTGCTTGACCCTCAAGACGGCACCTCACATGCCCCGTCACGACCCCAGATGCAGTCGCCTTGCCAACCGGACGCCCCTCTCCGGGCTCCTCGGGTTGCCCGGCGCGCCTCTCTCGCGCTATGATGGGTGCGAGGACAACCCGCCCCACGCCAACAGGAGGTCGCCACATGGGCAACACGCCGGATCGCCCCAATATCCTGTTCCTGTTCACTGACGATCAACGTTTTGACACGCTCCACGCCCTGGGCAACGACCAGATCCACACGCCCCACATGGACGCGTTGGCGCAGCAGGGGGTGGCCTTTACCCATGCCCACATCATGGGGGGCACCTCGGGAGCGGTGTGCATGCCCAGCCGCGCCATGCTGATGACGGGGCGCACCCTCTTTCACCTGGAGGGCGCGGGCGAGGGCATCCCCACGGAGCACACACTGCTGGGCGAGTGGCTGCAACGCCACGGCTACCACACCTGGGGGGCGGGCAAGTGGCACAATGGCCCGGCCTCCTATGCGCGCAGCTTTTGCTCTGGGGCCGAGATCTTTTTCGGGGGCATGGAGGATCACTGGAACGTGCCCGCCTGCCACTATGACCCCACGGGCCGCTATGAGAGCATGCTCCCCGTCTGCCCCGACCCGTACCGCTCGAACGACGTGGTGCACAAGCGGGGCGATCACGTCACGGCGGGCAAGCACTCGAGCGAGCTGTTTGGCGAGGCCGCCATCCAAGCCCTGGCCGAGTATGATGGCGCCGCGCCCTTTTTCCTCTACATCGCGTTCATGGCGCCCCACGACCCGCGCACCATGCCCCGCCAGTATCTCGAGATGTACGATCCAGACGAGATCGAGCTGCCGCCCAACTGGGCGCCCCGGCATCCCTTTGACAATGGCGACCTGGGCGTGCGCGACGAGCTGCTGGCCGCGTTGCCGCGCACGCCGCAGGAGACCCGCCGCCACATCGCCGAGTACTATGCCATGATCACCCACCTGGACGCCCAGATCGGCCGGGTGCTGGAGGCGCTGCGGGCCGGCGGCCACGCCGAGAACACCCTGGTCGTGCTGGCGGGCGATAACGGCCTGGCCCTGGGCCAGCATGGCCTGATGGGCAAGCAGAACCTGTATGACCACAGCGTACGGGTGCCCCTGGTGCTCAGCGGGCCGGGCGTGCCCCAGGGCCGGCGCAGCGGCGCGCATGCGTACTTGAGCGACATCTATCCCACCCTGTGCGAGCTGGCCGGGCTCCCCACGCCCGAGACCGTCGAGGGGCGCAGCCTGGTTCCCGCCCTGCGCGATGCCGGGCAGCCGGTGCGCGAGAGCCTCTATTGCGCCTATCGCCAGTTCCAGCGCAGCGTGCGCGATTACCGGTTCAAGCTGATCGAGTACGTGGTGCAGGGCCGCCGCGCCACCCAGCTCTTTGACCTGTTGGCCGACCCCTGGGAGACGGCGAACCTGGCAGGCGATCCGGCCCACGCCCCCATCCTGGCGCACTTGCGGGCCGAGCTGCTGCGCTGGCGCGACGCCCTGGATGACCGCGCCAGCGCTTGGGGCCAGGCATTCTGGGAGGGCTACGAAGCGACGCACGAGAGCGCCACGCCCACCGGCTAATTCTGTATATTCTAACGTAAACCACTTGAAAATCGGGCGGCGACGTGCTAGAATGCCGGTGACAGCGTTGACAATATCCTACAAGGAGCACGATATGTCCCCCATACGACTCGGCCTGGTCGGATTTGGCCTGATTTGGGAGCAAGAGCACGAGCCCGAGGTGCAGGCCCTGGGCGATACATTCGAGATCGCGGCGCTGTGCGCGACCAGCGACCGCAGCGCCGCCAAGGCGGCTGCCAAGTACCCTGGCATCCCCTTTACCCGCGACTATCGCGAGCTGGTGGCGCGGCCCGATGTAGACGTCGTGGTGGTGCAGACGCCCATCCCGCTGAACGCGCCGGTGACCATCGCGGCCATGCAGGCGGGCAAAGATGTGATCATGGAAAAGCCCATCGGGCGCACCTGCGACGAGGGCGCCCAGGTGCTCTATGAGCGGGAGCAGAGCGGGCGCCGCATCTATGTGCTGGACAACGCCTTTTACCAGCCGCGCTGGGATACGATCCGCCAGGTGTTGGCCAGCGGCGCCATCGGCCAGGTGGTGCAATACGAGCAGGTGGCCCACCACCCCGTGGACCCGGTGCACAAGACCCAGCGCAGCTATGGCACCACAGGCTGGCGCATCAACCCCGATTACCCCCTGGGTTACCTGCTGGACGCGGGCGTACACCAGATCGCGGCCCTCTCCAAGCTCTTTGGCCATCCGCGCTTTGTGCAGGCCGTCTCGGTCAAGCTGCGCCCTGAATATGGCGATGTGGACCAGGCGCTGATGCTTTTCGAGTACGCGAATGCCGTGCACGGCGTCTTTTCGCAATCGGGCTATCTGACGGACCAGCGCAACTATTTCTACATTCGCGGCACCCAGGGTGTGTTGGAGGTACGCCGCGAGGAGCTGGTGATCGTGGACAACGATGGCGCCGAGAGCCGTGTGCCCGTGGCCACCTCGGGCGGCGCCCACGAGATGTGGCAGGCCATCGCCCAGGCCATGCGCACTGGCCAGGAGGCACCCTACACCGACGACCTGGCCGCCAAGGATGTGTGCATCCTGCACGCGGTGGATCGCGCCCTGAGCCTGGGCCAGAAGCAAGAGATCCTGCCGTCGCTCTAGGAGCCAACGCTCCCTTGCTTCCCACGCTGCCAGGGCCGTTGGCTCTGGCAGTGGCGCATGCATGTCCCTCCCCCAAAACCTTTTCCGCCCGAAAGCGCCGACAACGTTGTCATACGGATTGCGCTATTTGACGCCCTGCCAACTGCGTCTAGAATAGCCATTGGAGCCGCGCGGCTGCAGGGTCCTGTCCTCCGCGCCGACCGTGTTGCGGCGCCCGACGGAACACCTTAGGGCTGGCGACCCCTTGGCATAGCCGCCACTGCGCCTGCGGCGCAGGCTCGATGGCGAGAGCACAACAGGGAGGGTAGTAGGATGAGACTGGCGATTCAGGCAGGATCGGTCGCAGACGGCACCCTGGAGGGGTGCATCGCATACTGCAAGGCGATGGATGTGGGCAATGTGATCCTTACAGCCGCGGCAGTGCCCGGATACCGGGATACGGGCCTGATTGACCCCAAGGCGCTCAAAGCCCAGGTGGCCGCGGTGGAAAAGGCGGGCCTGGACACGGGCGCCATGCAGTTCTGGCCGCCCTTTTCGCTGGCAGATGAGGCCGCCACTGCCGCTACCATGAGCAAGCTGGGCAAGAACATGGATGCAGCGGCCAAGGCCGGGCTCGATACCCTGGCCATGTTCGTCTCCTTGGCCAAGCCGGTGGACCCCGCCGACGAAGAAGGCCAGTGGAACACCTACATCGGGTTCTACCAGGAGTTGCTCTCTCAGGCGGACCAGCACGGCATCAAGATCGCGACCCACTTTTCCGGCCACCGGGGACGCAGCGTCCTCGCCGGCTCCGAGGGCTATCGCCGGCTCTTTGAGGCGGTCCCCAGCCCCAACAACGGCCTGTGCTTTTGCACCGGCAACGTGTGGAACTCGGATGGCGAGCGCATCTATAACCTGATCCGCGAGTTTGCCCCGCGCATCTTTACCGTGCACATGCGCAGCACCAAGATCAGTTGGGGCGAATCCCCCTACTGGTGGGATATCCCCGATGGCCCCGATATCCGCAAGATCATGCAGACCTTGAAGGAGGTCGGCTACACGGGCGTGATCTCCTCTGAGCACATGCCTGACATGCCCGATCAGAACCGGCAGGACATCACCGCTGCATGGGCCATGGGGTATATGAAGGCGATCATGCGCTACCTGTAAGCGTCCGGATCGCGCCGTTGCGAGAATTGGGCTTGGCGAGGCGATGCGGGCCCCGGTCCGCCCGCCCCGGTTCAGCGTAGAATCGAACATCAGGAGAAAGGCACAGAGCATGACCACACCTACGAAAATCGGCATCATGGGCTGCGGCGTCATCAGCGGGATCTATATCGAGACCTCGCAGAAAGTTGACTACATCGAGTGCGTCGCCGTGGCCGACGTCAACCCCGAGGCAGCCAAGTTCCGGGCGGAGCAGTACGGCATCCCCAAGGCTTGCAGCCCCGACGAACTGCTGGCCGATCCGGATGTCGAGATCATCATCAGCCTGACGCCCAACCGGCTGCACGGCCAGGTTGGCATGCAGATCATTCAGGCGGGCAAGCACTTTTATGGCGAAAAGCCGTTCTGCGTGTACCGCGAAGAGGCCCTGGCCATCCTGGCCGAGGCCGAGCAGCGCGGCCTGCGCACCGGCGGCGCGCCCGACACGTTCTTTGGCAGCGCCTGGCAGACGGCCCGCAAGGCTATTGATGACGGCTTGATCGGCCAGCCGATCGCCGCCACGGTCTGCCTGCAAGGGCGGCGCGGCCCCGTCACCCCAGAGATGATGGCGCGCTTTGCCCAGTTCTCGCAGAACCCCACCCGCTCCACCGCCCCCGGCCACGTGAGCTTTTTCTCGGTGGATGGCGGCAAGTATGGCGTGAGCAACACCTTTGACATGGGCGGCTACTATGCCGTCAACGTCATCAACCTGTTGGGCCCCGCCACCCGCGTGGTCGGCATGACCAGCAAGGCTTTTGAAGAGGTTGTGCGCGGGGATCGCACCGTCAAGATCGAGGCCCCGACCCATGTGACGGGCGTGATCGAGTTCGCCAACGGCGCCCTGTGCCAGTGGCTGACCTCGTCGGATGTCTATGGCACCGGCTTGCCCCACATCGAGATCTTTGGCACCGAGGGCACGCTGCGCTGCCCCGATCCTAACTGGTTCCCCGGCCCCGTGTTCCTGCGCAAGCCCGAGAGCCAGGAGTTGATCGAACTCGAGACCACGCACAGCATCAGCCAGGATACCCGTGGCATCGGCGTTGCCGACATGGCCCTTGGCATCCAGAAGAATCGTCAGCACCGCGCCAATGGCCAGATGACCACCCACGTGGTGGATATCCTCAACGCGCTGCACGAATCGGCCGAGCAGGGCGTGCGCATTGACCTGCAGACGACCTGCGAGCAGCCCAAGGCGCTGCCGGTGGGTCTGCCCAACTGGACTTTGGACGAATAGTTCCCTTGCGCAAGAGGCAGGGCCCCCAAGGCCCTGCCTTCTTTTCACAAATGGGCGCGATCCGCAACCGTCCAATCAATGAGAGCCGGGACAACACTAGCCAAGATTGACTTTGCTCCTTCGCTCGTCTATCCGCGCTCGCAGGTCTGGGGCGCCCCTCTGCGCCAGTGTACACGAGAGGGTACGAGGCAGCGGCCGGCACGGTCTAGGCTCTTTACGCGGCAGCGATGCGCATGACGGCTGCCACTTTACTCAACTGAACCAGATGCGGAGACATGCCATATGGCAAACGACATGATCGGAATCGGCGGCGGCTGCATTGACCATCTCTCCATCGTGCGGCGCACGCCCGATGGCTGGGAAGAGTGCGGAGCGCCGTTGGTGCAGGGCGGCGGCCTGGCCGCCACAGGCGCCACAGCCATCGCACGCCTAGGCGGCAGCGTCGAACTGTGGGGCATTACAGGAGACGACCATCACGGCCAGATGATCCGCACCGAGCTGGAGCGTGATGGCGTGGACATTAGCCAGATACGGGTCGTGCCCGGAATGCGTTCGCCGTGCAGCTTTATCGAGGTGGACGCCGACACGGGCGAGCGCACCATCTATGGCTCCGGCTTTGGCGTGCGCCCTGATGACCTGGAGACCTACTTTGATCCGGCTCGCGCCAAGAGCGCCAAGGCGATGCTGGTGACCAGCTTTATCCCCAATGTGGCGATCCAGGCGGCCCAGTATCTTCATGAGGCGGGCGGCTATGTGGTGGCCGATCTGTTCCGCGTGGATGGGCCCGTGGCGGAAATGGTGCATCATGTGGATGCAATCATCATGCCCGAGTTCTCAGTCGAGCCGATGGTAGGATCCTTTGATATCCCCGCCGCCCTGAACAAGCTAGCGGAACTGGGATCGTCCATGTCGGCCATCACCGTGGGCCCGGAGGGCTGCTACTATCTGGCCGAGGGCGTGGTGTACCATTGCCCTGCGTTCAAGATCAAGGCCGTGGACACAACCGGCTGCGGCGACTCGTTCCATGGCGCATTCACCTACTCGCTGGCCCAGCGCTGGAACCAGCACGAGGCGGTCCGCTTTTCTTCGGCAGTGGCCGCCGTCAAGGCGACCAAACTGGGCGGGCGCTCTGGGCTGCCCACCATGGCCGCCGTGCGCGAGTTCATGGCCGCCCGGCCTGACGAGGCCCGCGCCCGTCGGCTGGATAACGGCGCCGCCGTCTGATGGTCTGTGCGGCGCCGGAGGATGCGGTCCTCCGGCGCCTGCTTACTCGATCCCGGCCAGGAACGCCTCCACAGCGGCGAGGAATGCGGCAGGATGCTCCTCTTGCGGGAGGTGGCCGCAGCGCGGGATCATGATCAGTTGGGCATTGGGCAGCTCCTCCGCCAGGCGTTGGCTGTTGGCGGGCGGCACGATGGCGTCGCTATCGCCGGTGATCACAAGGGTCGGGACCGTGATCTCGCTCAAGCGCGCCGTATCCAGGCGGCGGCTGGCCAGGGTCAGCTCCCACAGGGCGCGATCCCAGTTATCGGCGCGCAGCGGACGCTGATAGCCCTCCAGCACCTCTTCTGGGATGGCCTCGGGATCATACCAGGCGCTGAGCACCCCCTGGACGCCCAGGCGCGGCAACGCCCAGCGCACCAGAAACGGCCCAAGCCGCCGCACCTGCGGCAGACGGAGCAGAGGCTGGATGAACCCCGGCGCGCCGCCCTCGTATACGGCCGGCGCCACCAGCACCAGGGCCTGCACACGCTCGGGGTGGCGAAGCGCCGTCTCGATGGCGATGGCGCCGCCAGCCGAGTGCCCCACCAGCACAGCTCGTTCGATATCCAGGTAATCCATCAACGCCACCGTCAAATCGGCAGCGGCCTCCGGGCTATAGGGGTTTGCGCCGATCCACTGCCCGCGCACGGGCCGCGAAGTCAGCCCAAAGGCCGGGCGATCAAAAGCTGCCGCCAGGCCGAGCTCACCAAGAGGCGTCAGAACGTCGCGCCAGGAATAGAGGCTGGCGCCGAATCCGTGCAACAGGATCAGGGCTGGCGGGTCCTGGCCGGCGGGCGTTCCGCTCTGTCGGTGGAGCTTGTAGTGCACCTCTAGGCCATTCAGGATCACGAATCGGCTGTCCGCATCGGCCAGCTCACGAGGCGGCAAGGTCCCCCGCAGCGGCGGAATGGGCACGATCAACGGTACGATCAGCAGAGCGACCAGCACACCCAGTAGCACTTGGCGCCAGTTTCGCATTTGCGCATCCCCTTGATGCCTGAGTCACGAGCGGCCCGGTTGCTCGCCCGCTATGAGCCGCCTATAGTATACCCCAGAACTCGGAGGCTCAGACCTATGCGATTGTCCGCATCAGAGCGGCCCCAAGGGGGGCGCGCTTTGGCAGATGCATCATCCGGTCCGGCAGCCCCAAGCTCCGTGGCCCCTCTACGCATGGGGGAGATGCTAGGGCTGATCGTCATCCTGGGGCTGGCCGCCCTGCTCCGGCTGGGCTGGCCCGGCATCCACTCCTTTGGCTATGACGAGGCGCGCATCAGCCTGCTGGCCTTGCAGATGGCGCGGGGCGGCCAGTTCGCCAGCGTGGGCATGGTCTCCTCGGTGGGGTTCCCCAATCCCCCCGGGTTCGTGTGGCTCATGGCACTGCCCTACGCCCTCTCGCGGGATCCCCTGGCCGCCAGCCTCCTGATCGGCGCGTTGAACGTGCTGGCCGTCTGGGGGGTGTGGGGGCTGGCGCGGCGCGCCTGGGGGCCCTGGGCAGCCCTGGCCGCCGGTCTGCTGATGGCCAGCTCGCCCTTTGCCGTGTTCTACTCGCGCAGCATCTGGAGCCAGGACCTGTTGGCGCCTCTGGCGGTGCTATGGGCGCTGGCGGGCGTACGCGGGGTGCGGCGCGAGAGCGGCCCGTTGCTGGCCCTACACCTGTTCCTGGCGGGGTTCGCCTGGCAGGTGCACTATGCGGGCCTCGTCCTGCTGCCCGCCAGCGCCTGGTTGCTGCTGCGCTATCGCCTCTGGAAACGCTGGCCCTGGCTGTTGGCGGGCGGCGGCGCGGCGCTGCTGGCCATTGCGCCCTTTGCCTACACGCTGCTGCGCAAAGCGCCCGACGCGCTGGCAAGCCTGGGCACGCTCTCGGCGGGATCGGGCCACTCCGGCTGGGATGCCGTGTTGCGCTGGGCCGAGGTGGGGCTGGGCGCCAACTGGGACTGGTTACCCCTGGGGGGCGCCTGGCGCTGGCAGACCGCGCTGGCCTGGGCGCAACGAATCGCCCAGGGGATCACGGGCGCGCTCATCGCGGTCGGGCTAGCGGGCCTGGTTAGGCAGTGCTGGCGCACACGCCGCGCGCCCCAGGGCGAGGCCGAGATCCTGGCCGCGCTGTTACCCGCCTGGGCCTTGGCCCCGCCTCTAGTCTTTATACTCAGTAGCACAACCGCTCACCATCAGTACCAGCTCGCGGCGCTGCCCGCGTTGCTGTTGGCCGGGGCTGCCACGGCGACCTTTCTGCCGGAGCGCTGGCGTTGGCGGGGCTCGCTGGTCGCGGCCCTGGCCCTGGCCGTGGCGCTGCCCCAGGGCCTCTCGGCGGCGCGCAGCATCGAGGCCAACAGCGCGGCGTTGCAGCCCGGTGGCCTGGGCACGCCCCTGGCCTATCCCCGGGCGGCCAGCGTTCTGCTGCGAGACGGGGCGCCGGTGTACGTGCATGCCGCCAGCGACGATCCGGCCTACGATGCCGACGCGGCAGGCATGAGCGTGCTGTTGTGGGAGTATCCCCACCGGCTGGTGAATGGCAGCGCCGCCCTGCTGCTGCCCCCTGAGGGCGAGACGGCGCACCTGTTCTTTCCGTTCCCCGACCTGCCCGCGCTGGAGCAGGCCCACCACTATGCCGACATCCAGGCCACCTTGGAACTGCCGCGCCGCCAGGGCGAGCCGCCCTATGTGGCGCTGCGGGTGACGGGCGGTGCACCCCAGGGCTTGCGCAGCGTCGCCCCCGTCGCGCTGGCAAACGGCGCCACGCTGCGAGGCTGGAAAGCCCGATGGGAGGGCAAGAGCCTGATGCTGGTCACCTGGTGGCAGATCGGCGAGGAGCTAGAGCCGGGGCGCTACCACCAGTTCAACCACCTGTACGCCGCCGATGGCGAGGCGCCCGCCCAGGTGCGCGACATGGCCATCTCGTCGCCGAGCTGGCAGGTGGGCGACACCCTGATCACCTGGGCGAGCTTTGCACCCCAGGAGCCCGGCCCCTACCGTTTCGAGGTGGGCATGTACGCCTACCCCGAGTTGGTGCGCGTTCCCATTGCCGAGATGGGGCACAAGGACGCCGCCACCATCAGCCTCGGCCCGGTCGAGTAGCGCCGTGCAGGCTTTGCGTTCCGCCCTATTTCAGCGTACGATACGGCATCGGTTGAACCCATGAAGACAAGAGATCGAGAGAGGAGCCCCATGAGCAACGACGTTTTGGCCCAGCTCCGCAAGGCCAACCCGAACCTGGACATCAAGCACATCAGCGACCCGGCCTTTGCGCGTTTTGGGCGCTATCTGCCCCAGTACGACGCCAGCGAGATGGTGGCGCGCACCAAGGCCATCGTTCCCACCACCGAGAGGGTGGCTTACGAGACCTCGGTGGCCGCCCTGGAGGAGCCCAGCGCCCTGAATACCGCCCTGATCCAGGAGGTGTTTGGCGGCATGGATACCCAGATCGGCTGGTGCTATGGTATCAACAACGCCCTCAATGGCCTGGAATACCATCGCGGCAGCGAGATCAACGTATGCGTCACCGACACCATCTTTCTCGTGGGGCACGTGCAGGATGTGGCCTTTGGGGACGAGATCCGCTATGACACGGCCAATGTGGGCGCGTTCTACGCCCCCGAGGGCAGCGTGGTCGAGTTCTCGCCCTGGAACATGCACCTGGCGCCGATCAATGTGCGCGATGGCGAGCCGTTCTGCACCCTGGTCTACCTGCCGCGCGGCACCAACGAGCGCCTGCCTTTTGAGACGCCCCAGGTGGGCGAGAACCGCCTGCTGCGGGCCGTCAACAAGTGGATGATGGGGCATCCTTCGCTGGAGCGCATGATCCAGTTCGGCGTATACCCCGGCCTGGTGGGCGACAACATCTTTGTCAAGCCGATCTAGCCTTTATGTCAAACGAGGCTCCCGGAGCAGCGCGCCCCGGGAGCCTCGTTTGCTGCCCCGCGCCTCACTCCCCCAAGCGCACCTCGCAGAGCCGGATCGCATCGCGACCATCGGGCACAAGCTGGCGCGCAATCGTCTCGGAATCGTACAGCCCCACCAGGAGAGCGCCCTCCCAGGCGCCCGATTCCGGCGCGGCCAGGGTGTGCCGATCCAGGATCGTCTCGCCGGGCGCCCAGGCCGTCGTGGGGCGACGGCCTTCGGCGGGCGGGCCGTCGTGTTGCGCGGCCAACCGGCCCTCGCCATCCATCAGATGCACGAATACGGTCAGGTTGCGCTCGGTGGGGCCGGCTGCGCGCCACACCAGATCCACATCCACCCGGTCGCCCGGATGCAGCGCAAGCGCGCCGCCTGCGAGCGAGACGGCGCGCCCGTTGACCAGGAGATGCGCCGCAACCAGCGACACCGCGCCATCGCCGAACGTCGCATCGGATAGATACAGCACGCCCGACGCCTGCTCGACGGGCGCATAGGCGGCCAGAACGTGCCCTGCACCCTGCACCTCGCGCATGGCCAGCGTGCGCCCCGCCAGCCATTCTCCCAGCAGCGCCTCTCTCTCTGATCTTGCGCCCACAGGCAACGCTGCCCAGACGGCCTCGTGCTCTGCGAATAGCCGCTCCAGCGCCGCCTCATCGGCCAGGTCTGCCTCAGAGAGCGCCGTTGGCTGGGGCTCGGTATCGCGCAGGTAATAGCGCCAGCGCGGGTCATCCTCGGCGATGAGGAACGGATCGCCCGGCTGGGCCTCGGCCTGGAGCGTCTGCGCCAGCGCGGCATAGCCCGGCCCGACAGCGGCTGCGCGCCCTGCCAGATAGCGTTGCGCGCCCACGGCGCCCACAGCCGCCAGCGCCGCCAGGCTTGCCAGGGCCACAACCCGTCCGGCAACTGCGCCACGCCGCCAGAGAAGCCGCGCCCCAAGCAGCGCCGCAGCCCACCAGGCGGGCGCCGCCAGCAACGTCGCCTCCGGCCCATAGGCCTCTGACCCCAGGCCCGCCAGGAACAGGCCGCCCAGCGTGGCGGCCAGCCAGCCCGCCAGCAGGGCCGCAACCGGCCTCCTGCGCCGCCAGGCATGGCGCGCCAGCCACACCAGGAGCAGCAGCCCCATGACGCCCATGAGGGCCACGGCCCAAGTTCCCCAACCCGCTCCGCCGATCCATAGCGCCAGACTCTCGACCAGATGCTGGAACGCCGCCGAGGCGCTGACGGCGTCCAGCTTTTCGCGCACCAGAGGCCACGCCACGCCCGAGGCGGCAACCGTACGCCAGATGCCCGCCGCCCCTACAGGCGCCCAGATCGCCAGCGCCCCCCAACGCCGCTGCCGGGAGCTGTGGGCCAGCAGATAGGCGCCGTGGGCCAGCAGAACCCAGCCCGAGGGAGGCCAGACACCCAGCGCCAGGGCCATCACGCCCGCATACAGCGCGCCCCAAGGCCACGCGCCGCGCTCGGTCGCCTCACACAGCCAGCAGGTGGCGAGAACGACCAGCAGCAGGGCCAGGCCCAAACCCCCATCGGCGCTCTGGCTCACGCGCAAGAGCCCAGGCGAGATGGCCGCCAGAGCAGCGGTGCCCAGGCCGCCCCAGGCGCCCACCCACCGGCGGCCCAGCCGCCAGAGCGCCGGGATCAGGGCCGCACCGGCCAGGGCCGCCGGCAGCCGCAGGGCCAGCTCGCCCGCGCCGAATAGAGCGCTCCAGCCCCGCAGCAGCAACGGATACCACGAACGCACGAGCAGGCCGCCCGCCTGCCCAGGCCCCATCGCGGCCAGATAGGCACAGGCTTCATCGGGCCCCAGCTCGGGGCGGCCCAGGGCATAGAGCCGTAGACCCAGCCCTGCCAGGATCAGGCCGCCCACCAGTGCTCGTTCAGCAGCCGCACCGAGGCGCACGCCGGGCAGGCGCAGGCGCTGCGGCCAGGCCCAGGGCTTGCGGGATGCCGCCGCCACGGGCGGGCGCCAGGCCAACGCCGCCGCCAACGCGCCCACCAGGGCCGCCAGCGAGCCAACCCCGCTCCAGAGCACGTCGGCGCCCGCATAGGTCAGCTCGATGAGATGCTCACCGGCCGGAACATGGAGCGCCTGAAAGGCATAGTTAGCCGTCAGCAATGGGGCGGGCTCGCCGTCCAGGGTGGCCCGCCAGCCGGGCAGCCGCCACTCGCCGACCACCAGGTAGCCCGGGCTGGCGGTATCCACCGCGAACGCCAGCGAGCGCGGGCTGAGGCGCCGGGCGATCACCGTCGCAGGGCGCTCCGGGACCGGGAGGCTCGCGGCGGCAGGCGCCTCGCTCGCCAGCAACAGCACAAGAGACCTGGGCTCCCAGGCGGGGTCTCGCAGGCGCTCCAACGCCTGGGCGGCATCGGCCACCGGCTCGGCCTCGTACACCATATAGGCCCGGGGCAGCGTCTCCTCCAGCCGGTAGACCCATGCCTCGGCCTCCTGGTTGGCGACGGCGCCGTGGGGCACATGGTGCAGCAGCGCCAGGCCCGGGCGCTCGGCCATATAGTCCGTGCTGACCACATAGCGCACATTCAGCAGTTGCCAGTAGCGCTCCCTGGGCAACCGCCGGAGCTCATCCAGTAGCACTGGACGGAGGGGACTGATGCCCGAGACGGTCTCCAGGCCATAGGCCTCACCCCAGTTGGCGTACACAAAAAAGGTGAGATCCCAGCGCTCCAGTTCTTCCGTGTCAAGCTCGGACAGCCACTCGGGCGCGAGCCGCAGCGCGGCATTGGAGGGCTGGCGCACCACGGTGGCAAGGCTCACGACATACAGATCCACGGCCAGCAGCAGCACCAGCGCGCCGCAGGCCAGGCGCCGGTGGCGCTCCAGGGCCAGCAGCCCCAGCGCGGCCAGGGCGATCAGGGTATGCCGCAGCCAGGTGGATTCCCAGCCTTCGCCCGGCCCGCGCCAGAGGGCCAGCAGACAGAGGGCCATGGCCAGGCCCAGCGCCAGCAGCCGCGCGGCCCACGCCAGAGCGCGCCGCCGTTCTTGAGCGGTTGCATCCAGCCAGGCCGCCAGCCCCAGGCCGCCCAGCACGCTGAGGCTCATGGCCCACAGGCCCAGCCAACGCTCCTGCTGTCGAAAGAGCGCCATGCCGGGCAGCAGGCGATGGGCGACCCGATAGAGCGCGCCGGTATCGCCCAGGGCCAGCCAGGCGCTCACCAGGGCGGCGCCCGCCCAAAAGACGATGGCGGCCCGCCGGGGGCCTGGCGCGCCCCGCAACCGCCAGCCGATCAGGGCCAGCGCGACGACGGCTATGCCGCCGTATTGGGGCGCCCACAGGCTCATGGTGGTAGGAACCAGCGCCTGTACCCAATCGGCAAGGGGCAGGCCGCTGGACACAAAGGCATAGTCCACACCGCTGCGGGCGGTGTGCAAGGTATAGCGCAGCGCGGGCAACCAACCCACTGCCGCAACGCCGAGGGCCACGCCCCCCAGCAGGGCGCCCGCCGCCAGCACACGCCTCCAGGGCCAACGCGCCTCGACGGCCCGCGCCAGGAACCAGGCGATGGACAAATAGGCGACGTGCATCCAGGTCTGCGGGTGGCCTGCCAGGCCTGCCAGCGCCAGGGCCAACCCGGCGCAGACCAGCCAGGGCGCGGGACGGCGCGACTCGAAGGCCATCTGGATGGCCAGCAACGCGCCGGGCAGCCAGGCCATGGTCTCCAAGATGGCCAGTTGCAGCAAAGGGTAGCCAGTGAGATAGCCCCCCAGGCCCAGGCTCACGGCGGCGACCAGGCCCGCCGCGCGCCGCCGCGTCAGAGCGTAGAGCAGACCATAGGTGAGGGCGCCGGCCAGCCAGACGTGGGCCAGGATCTCGAACTGGAGCAGGGCAAAGGGCAGATCGGCACTTGGGGCCGCCAGGATGGTCAGCCAGCGAGGGGGATAGAACGCTGCCGCCTGGGGGTCGGCTGCAAAGGGCAGGCCGCCATAGCTGCCGGGCGACCAAAGAGGGACTCGCCCGGCTCGCATCTCCTGGGCCTGAAAGAGGGCATAGGCGTGGAACTGGCCGCTGAGATCGCCGGCGGCGAGCTGCTCGCGGCCCACCAAAAAGGCCCCGAAGAACAGGCCCCACAGGGCGGTCCACACGGCCAGGGCGGCAAGATGGCGGCGGAGGTGCTGTGCAATCATGGCCGGACCATTCTACGTCGGCGCCAGCCTGGGTCAAATGGCCTACGGAAACGCGCGAATTGCTTAGTTTCAGAGATTGACAATTCCCAGATATATGCGTATACTTGACGCACGTTAGTAACTATCCAGGAGCAGGGAGCTCTATGGGATCAAGAGACGATCTCGAAAAGACCGGTAGCGCTGTTTCTGGCAGCCGTAGCAAGCCGCGCCTCATGTAGGCCGGCTTGTTTTGCGTCTGAGGCGTCTGTTCGCCGGGCTGCGCGCCCAAGGACCGGAAGGGAGGTCTCTATCGAAAGCACGACCGTTGCATCGCGTGCGTGCCCGTACACGAGAGATCGAATTGTGTCTGCGACCATGGAGGAAACATGGATCTGAAAAAGCACACGCGTCGTGATTTCATCCGCCTGACGGGCCTTACCGCGGCCGGCGTCGCCGTTGCGGCCTGCACCCAGCAGCCTGAGGTGGTTGAGAAGATCGTCAAAGAGACGGTGGTCGTCGAGCAAGAAGTCGAGAAGCAAGTCACCGTCGTGGTCGAAAAGGAAGTCGTCGTCGAGCCCACGGCGCCTCCCCCAAGCAAGTACAACGAGGCCCCCATGCTGGCCGAGCGCGTAGCCCGTGGCGAGCTCCCCCCCGTGGACGAGCGCCTGCCCGAAGAGCCCCGCGTCTGCCCCGTCTATGAGTCCATCGGCAAGTACGGCGGCACCCTGACCGTCGGCGACTTGACCATGAACCTCTCCGGCGGCGACTGCCACCAGTCCATGGGCGACTGGGGCTCCAACTGGGGTCGCATCTCGTCTGACCTGACCTCGGCGCTGCCCAATGTCCTCAAGGGCTGGGAGATCAGCGACGATATGACCACCGGCACCTACTACATGCGCAAGGGCATGAAGTGGTCCGACGGCGAGCCTCTGACCACCGCGGACTTGGTGTTCTGGTATGAGGACATGCTCCTCAACACCGAGATCACCCCCCTGCCTCACATGGACTTTCGCTGGGGCGGCGAGGTCATGAAGCTCGAGGTGATTGACGACTATACCTTCAAGATCACCCATGCCCAGCCCCACGCCCACTGGGAGCTGGTCAACATCGCCCACTACTATGGCTTCTGGGGCAACAACGCCACCTGGGTGCCGGCCCACTATATGAAGCAGTTCCACATCAAGTACAACGACAAGGCCAACGACCTGGCCAAGGCGGGCGGCTTTGACTTTTGGTACCAGTATTTTGGCCAGCGCAACAACACGGGCCAGAACACCGAGCGTCCCACGCTGCGCGCCTACATCTCGCATCGTGACACGCCCCAGATGTCGTTCCATGTCCGCAACCCGTACTACCATGCGGTGGACCCGGAAGGCAACCAGCTTCCGTACCTGGATGGTATCAACATGGACCGCGCGGCTGACCTCTCGATCATGGACGCCAAGATCGTGGGCGGCACGTACGACTTTTGCGCCTTCCAGATGCGCATCCTGTACTATGCCACCTACGCCGAAGGCGCGGCCCAAGCCAATGCCCACATCAAGCTGTGGGAGTCGGGCAAGGGCTCTGAGGTGGTCTACAATGTGAACTGCAACTGGCCCGACGAAGAGTGGCGCAACATCTTTTTCGATGATCGCTTCCGTCAGGCCCTGTCGCTGTCCATCAACCGGGCGGACATCAACAACGTCATCTACTTTGGCAACGCCTCCGAGACCCAGATGACGGTCATCCCCTCGTCCCGGCACTACAAGCCCGAGTATGCAGCGGCCTATGCCGAGTTCGATCTGGATCGGGCCAATGCCCTGCTGGATGAGCTGGGCCTGGAGTGGAACGCCGCCAAGACCCACCGTCTGTGGCCTGTGAGCAAGCAACCGATGATCATCTCCTGGGACCTGGTCGAGACCGAGACCCCCAAGGGCCCCATCACCGAGCTGATCACCGAGTACTGGAAGGCCATCGGCGTCGAGATCCAGTGGAAGTCCATCACCCGCACGCTGCTGACGCAAAAGCTGGGCGCCAACGAGGAGCCGATGTCCCTGTGGCACGGCGACGAGACGGCTGACACGCTCTTCCTGCGTCGTCCCAAGTACTTTGCGCCGCTGGATGGCGACGAGAGCACCTGGGGCATCCTGTGGGGTCGTTGGTACAACACCAAGGGCGAGCAGGGCGAAGAGCCCCCGCAAGTCATCAAGGACCTCTACGTCTGGCTGGACGAGTACAACATCACGGACTCGAACGAGCCGGCCGCTAAGGTGCTGGAGAGCCAGATGGAGCACGTCTGGACCATCGGCAGCGTCGGCAATGCGCCGCACCCGCTGTTCTGCCGCAACAACCTCAAGAACGTGAACGAGACGGGCGGCTTCTGGACGTGGGATAGCCTCTGGGTATTCCCCGAGTACTCGGAGCAGTGGTACTTTGAGTAAAAGGCCCCTGGACGCCAGACCCTAGACCGCGGTCTGCCCCGTCCAAGGTCCCGTGAATCGGCCGGCCCCCAGAGGATATACCCTCTGGGGGCCGGTTCTTACGTGGTTCTTACGCTCCCCTTATGGCGCCTTGATTGACCCTGCCCCGTACCCGGGCCATAATATGCTCAGTAGCGCTAGCTGTTTCGGGGAGACTTGGTTCCACGTTAGGCCCATCGGCAGGAGAGGTGAGCCCCCCGTTCGCCTCGCGAGCATACCCTTTCGCCCCAGGCTGACCAGTTACGGGAGGCAGACATGAACTCGTCCACCATCGCAGCCCATCGCAAGCGGTCTTTGCAGTGGATTGAGCGGCACCGCAAGCTCATCGCGTTGCTGTCTGCGGCGGTCACCCTGGGAGCCTATGCCATCGTCCTCCGGCCTCTATACTCCCTATTGGGGGCAGCCAGCACATCTTTGGCCGTGGTGCCCGTCCTCTTGCTCGCCTGGGGATTTGGCTTTCGCACCGCATTGCTGACGGGCCTGGCCGTGACGGTGATGAATGTGGCGTTCATGATCGGGGTCGCCGGCAGAGACTGGACAAGCATGTTGCAGGGAAGCGCCCTTGGGCTGATCGTGCTGTTACTTGTGGCCAGCATCACTGGCGCCGCAAGTGACCTGCGCCGCCGCGCACAGGCCGACCTTGCGGGCCGCCTGCAGGCCGAGGAGGCGCTGGCCCAGGAGCGCGCGTTGCTGCGCACCGTGATTGATAACCTGCCCACGGCCATCTATGTCAAGGACCTCCAGGGGCGCAAGACCCTGGCCAATCCGGCCGACCTGCACAACATCGGGGCCGCCAGCGAAGCCGACGTGCTGGGTAAGACCGATGGAGACCTGTTCCCGCCGGAGGTGGCGGCCCAGTTCATGGCGGATGACCAGGCCGTGCTGGATTCGGGGCAACCCCTGCTGAACCGCGAGGAATTGCTTATCAACGAGCAGGGAGAACGGCAATGGCTGCTGACTTCCAAGCTGCCCTTGCACAGCCCGTCGGGCGAGGTCGTGGGCCTGGTGGGCATCGGCCAGGACATCACCGAGCGGGTGCAGGCCCAGGAGGCCCTGGCTCGCGAACGCATCCTGCTGCGCACCGTGATAGACAACCTGCCCATGATCGTCTATGCCAAGGATCTCCAGGGCCGCAAGACGATGACCAACCCCCAGGACATGGCCCTGATCGGCGCCAGCTCCAGCGACGAGATCTTGGGCAGGACGGATCAAGAGCTCTATGACGCCAGCCAAAGCGAAGCGTTCACCTCACACGATTGGATGGTGCTCGAAACGCGCCGGCCCCTCTTGAATTACGAGCACCTGATCCGGGATGCGCAGGGCGCCGACCACTGGTTGCTCAGCTCCAAGCTCCCTCTGATTGACGCCGATGGCGAGTTGATCGGGTTGGTGGGGGTCGTCCAGGATATCACCGAGCGCAAAGAGGCCGATGATGCGCTGCGCGAGAGCGAGGCGCGCTATCGCCGCATCGTCGAGATGGCCAACCAGGGCATCTGGGAGGTGGACGCCGACCTGCGCACCCTGTTTGCCAATCGCCAGATGGCCGAGATGCTGGGCTATGCGCCTGAGGAGATGCAAGGGCGTCTGCTGAGCGATTTCATCCACGAAGATGAGCGAGAGGCGCACCGCGCCATGATCGCCCATCGCAGACAGGGGGAGAGCAGCGCCTACGAGCGGCGCCTGCGCACCCGGGATGGCCGCGTGCTGCACACCATCATCAATGCCACGCCCCAGCAGGATGCCGAGGGGCGCTTTGCCGGCTCATTCGCCATGGTCACCGACATCACCGAACGGGTGCAGGCGCAGGAGACCCTGGCGCGCGAACGCATCTTGTTGCGCACCGTCATAGACAACTTGCCCCACGCCGTCTATGCCAAGGACTTGCAGGGGCGCAAGATCCTGACCAATCCGGCCGATCTGGCCAACATCGGCGTCTCTTCAGAGGAGGAGATTCTGGGCAAGACCGACCGCGACCTCTTTAGCACCGATGTGGCCGATTGTTGCGAGGCCGACGACCGGATCATCTGGGAGACGGGCCAACCGATGCTGAACCGAGAGGACATGCTGGCCAACGAGCGCGGCGAGCGCATGTGGCTGCTCTCATCCAAGCTGCCCCTGCGCGACCCATCCGGCGAGATGATCGGGCTCGTGGGCATCGGACAGGACATCTCTGAGCGCAAACGGGCCGAAGACGCGCTGGAACAGGCCAAGGCCGAGGCCGAGCGCCTGGCCATCGAGGCCCAGGCCGCCAGCGTCGCCAAGGGCCAGTTCCTGGCCACCATGAGCCACGAGATCCGCACGCCCATGAACGGCGTCATCGGCATGACCGGCCTCCTGCTGGATACGCCCCTCACGCCGGAGCAGCGCCAGTACGCCGAGATCATCCGCTCTAGCGGCGATGCGCTGCTGGATATCATTAACGACATTCTGGACTTTTCCAAGTTCGAGGCGGGCAAGCTCGAACTGGAGCGCGTTGACTTTGATCTATACGCCCTGCTGGAGGACCTGGCCGAGGTAATGGCCATGCGCGCCCACGAAAAGGGGATCGAACTGACCGCCTTTGTCGGCCCAGAGACGCCCGGCCTGCTGCGCGGCGACCCCGGACGCTTGCGCCAGGTGCTCACCAACCTGGTCAGCAACGCCATCAAGTTCACCCATTCCGGCGAGGTGGCCATCCAGGCCAGATGCCTCATGCAGGATGCAGACCAGGTCGCCCTGCGCTTTGAAGTGCGCGATACCGGCATCGGCATCCCCGTTGACCGCCAGATGTCCCTGTTCGAGCCCTTTTACCAGGCGGACAGCTCCACCACCCGAGAGTATGGCGGCACCGGCCTGGGGTTGGCCATCTGTAGGCAGTTGGTCGAGTTGATGGGTGGCGATATCGGCGTCGAGAGCACGCCGGGCCAAGGGTCTCTTTTCTGGTTCACGATCAGACTCCAGCGCCCCCCCAACGGCGCACCCGCGGCCCTGTTCGACGACGCGGCCCTGGCCCAAGAATTGGGCGATGCTCGCATCCTGGTGGTAGACGACAACGCCACCAATCGTATGCTGATGGAGCGCATTCTGGCCGGTTGGGGTTTTTACCATGATGTGCTGGCCGAGCCTCTACAAGCGCTCGAGGCCCTGCGCGCCGCCGCCGCGCGCGGCGCCCCCTATCACCTGGCCATTCTGGATATGCAGATGCCCATCATGGATGGCGAAGACCTGGCGCGGCGCATCGCCCAAGATCCGCTCCTGCACGACCTGCGGCTGATCATGATGTCCTCGCTGGGGGATCAGGGCGATCAGGGTCTCTCCGCTCAGGATCTGTTTGCCGCACGCCTGACCAAGCCGGTCAAACGGTCGCTGTTGTTCGATTCCATCATCACCACCCTGACCGGCCAACGACAGATCGAGGGCGCGACGCCCATGCCCGCCCCTGAGCCTGGGCGGCTGGGCCTGCACGAGCGCATCCTGGTGGTGGAGGACAATCGCGTCAACCAGCAGGTGGCGCTGGGCATCCTGCAACGGCTGGGCTATCGCGCCGACGCCGTGGGCAATGGCATCGAAGCACTGCAGGCCCTGGCCGATATTGACTATCGCCTGGTGCTGATGGATTGTGAAATGCCCGAGATGGACGGCTTTGAGGCCACGACCCATATCCGCCGTGAGGAATCGGCCGTGCGCAACCACGCCGTGCCCATCATCGCCATGACGGCCCACGCCATGCAAGGCGACCGCGACCGTTGCCTGGCCGCCGGTATGGACGATTATGTCGCCAAGCCGATCACGCCCAGGGCGCTGGCCAAGACGCTGGAGCGCTGGTTTGTGCACACAGAGATCGCTCCCGATGATCGCAGCGAGGGCGCGCCCGGCCGGGGCGGCCTGGACGGCGCGGGGCTCTTGGCCCGCCTGATGGGCGACGCCGAGCTCTTGAGCGAGGTGGCGAGCGAGTTCATGGCCGATGCGCCGCAGCGCATCGCCAGCTTGCGGGCGTACGTGCAGGCCGGCGATGCCGAGCGGACGCGCTATGAAGCCCACACCCTCAAGGGCGCCTCGGCCAATATGGGGGGAGATGCGCTGCGAGAGGTGGCCGAGCAGGTGGAGCACGCCGCTGCCGGCGGCGACCTGGCGCGCGCAGAGGAACTGCTGCCCGCGCTAGAGGCTCGCTACGCGAGCCTGGCGGACGAGTTGGCCCGTTTTGTGGCCGATCACGCCTGAGAGATTGCAGAGGGGGGATCATGATGCGCGTGCTGGTGGCGGAAGATGAGCGCGTGTCGCAGCGCATGTTGGTCGCGCTGCTAAAGAGATGGGGCTATACGCCCGTGGCGGTCGTCGATGGGAACGCGGCCCTGGACGCGATGCAGGCGCCCGACGCGCCCCGCCTCGCCCTGTTGGATTGGATCATGCCCGGCCTGAGCGGCCCCGAGATCTGCCGCGCCCTGCGTCAGACCGAGCGAGACGAGCCGCCCTATATCATCCTCATCACGGCGCACGAGAAGCAAAGCGACGTCGTCGCCGGGTTGGAGGCGGGCGCCAATGATTACGTCATCAAGCCGTACGACCCTGACGAATTGCGGGCGCGGGTGGCCGTGGGCAAGCGCGTGGTCTCTTTGCAGGCCGACCTGGCCCGCCGCATCCGCGAGCTGAGCGAGGCCCTGGCCCATGTGCGCACCCTGCAGGGCATTCTGCCCATCTGCATGTATTGCCACAAGATCCGCAACGACCAGGAGAGTTGGGATCGCATGGAGCTGTACATCGCCGAGCACTCGGACGCCGAGTTCAGCCACGGCATTTGCCCCGAGTGTATGCTAAAATACCACAGCGACCTGCTGGAGGATGATGGCGAGGCGGATGGCTAGAGCGAGGGAGGTCCCTCATGATGAACGATAGCAGTACCCCACAGACCGTCTGGCTCGTGGTTGATACGGAATCGCGGCGCATCGCGCTGCACGCCCTGTTGCAGCGCGCCCATTTGGCGGTGACGCTGTTTTCGCGCCCGGAGGAGGCCCTGGCCGCCCTGGATGAGGGCGCGTCGCCTCCCGATCTGATCATCACCGGGTTGCACATGCCCGGCCTGGGGGGCATGCGCTTTTGCCGGCTGCTGCGCTGCCCCGCCTATGCTGCCCTGAACCAGACGCCCATCCTGGCCGTTTCGACCACCTACGCCGGCCTGGAGCCCGGCTATCTGGAGCGGGCCCTGGGCGCCAACGCCTTTTGCCCGCTGCCTGCCGCCGATGATGCCTTCCTGCGCTTGGTAGCCGACCTGTTGGCCGGGCGGATCGACATCAAGCGCCCGCGCGCTTTGCTAGTAGCTGCCGATGGCCCGCGTCTGAGCGAGTGGCAGGCCGTGCTCGCAACGCTGGGCTATGAGATCCAGTGTGCGCACAGCGCCGCCGAGGTCAATGCCCACTGCGCCGCTGCGCCGCCCGATGTGATGATCATCACGGATACGGCGCTGGGCGAAGATCGGCGCTCTGCCCTGGATACCTTGCGCCGTGCGGCCTCCGACGGCGCCCTGATTGTGATTCAAGAAGGCGCGCCCCAGGCCCGTCCGACGCAGTGGATGACCCTGGGCGCCAACGCCATCTTGCGCGAGCCCGTTGAGCCCATCTATCTGGCGCAGGCGGCCGAGTGCGCCAGAGAGGAACGTTTCTTGCGCCAGGCCAGCGACCTTCTGCTGGCGCGCGGCCAGACCCTCGAGGAGAGCGAGGCGCGCTACCGGCGCATCGTCGAGACGGCCAACGAGGGCATCTGGGAGATGGACGCCCAGGGCGTCACCACGTTCGTGAACGCCCAGATGGCGAACATGATGGGCTATACCCGACAAGAGATGCTAGGCCGACCGGTGCTAGAGCTGCTGCCCCAGGAGGAGCGCGCTGGCTTTCTCGCCAGCATCGAGGCGCGGCGCCGGGGCGAGAGCGACGTCTGCGAGCGACGCTACCTGACCAAGGATGGAGGCGTGGTCTGGACCCTGGTCTCGGCAGCGCCCCGGTTCGCGCTGGATGGATCGTTCGAAGGCTGTTTCGCCATGATCAGCGATATCACCGAGCGCAAAGCGGCGCAGGAGGCCCTGCGGGAGAGCGAGGCTCGCTTCCGCCGCATCGTCGAGACGGCCAACGAGGGCATCTGGGAGATGGATGCCCAGGGCGAGGTCACCTATGTGAACGAGCGCATGGCCGCCATGCTAGGCCATCAACCGTGCGAGATCATTGGCCGCAATGTTACCGATCTCCTGCATCCCGACGATCTGCCCGCGCACCATGCCGGTTTCGCGGGACGCCAGCGTGGCGCCAGCGAGATCTTTGAGCGTCGCCTCCGGGCCAAAGCAGGCGACTATATCGTGGCGCGCATCTCGGCCAGGCCGGTCTTTGATGCCAACGGCGCCTTTGCGAGCGCATTCGCCATGGTCAGCGACATCACCGAGCAGGCGCAGGCCGAAGAGGCGCTGGCTCGCGAACGCGCCCTGCTGCGCACCGTCATAGACAACCTCCCGCTCTCCATCTATGTCAAAGACCTGCAAGGCCGCAAGACCCTGGCCAACCGCGTCAACCAGATCCGCTTGGGTTTTGCCTCCGAGACCGAGGTGCTGGGCAGGACCGATTTCGACACCTACCCCCCAGACCAGGCCCAGGAACTGTGGGAGCAGGATCGCCACGTCATGGATACGGGGCAACCCCTGTCCAACCATGAAGAGATGCTCATTGATGCCGCTGGCAAGGAGCATTGGCTGTTGACCTCCAAGGTGCCCTTGCGAGACGCCCAAGGCCAGGTCATCGGGCTCGTGGGCATCGGCAACGACATCACCGAGCACAGACAAGCCGGAGAGGCATTGCGCGAGAGCGAGCTCAAGTTCCGCTCCCTGGTGGATCAGGCGGGCGAGGCCATGTTCTTGCACGACCTGGATGGACGCATTGTGGATGTGAACCGCGCTGCCAGCGAGCAAACCGGCTATAGCCGCGACGAGCTCTTGGGCATGAGCGTATTCGACATAGATACAGCTCCGGGCAAGCGGGAGCGCATGCTGTCAGAATGGCGCGCGCTCCGGCAGGATAGCCCGCCCTTGGTGGTCCGCCCGCACCATATGCGCAGGGACGGCTCGTCCTATCCTGTGGAAGTGTCGCTCTCACGGGTCGAATACGGCGACCGGGCCTACATCCTCTCCCTGGCCCGCGACATCACCGAGCGGGTGCAGGCCGAAGAGGCGCTGCGCGACAATGCCGCCTTTTTGCAGACCCTGATAGACGCCATCCCCGATCCCATTTTCTACAAGGACACCGAGGGCCGCTTTTTGGGGTGCAACCGGGCCGCAGAGGAATATGGGGGCACACCGCGAGAGGAATTGGTGGGCAAGACGGTTTATGACACCTCGCCCTCCGACCTGGCCGAGATCTATGCCCGGGCGGATGCAGAGTTACTCGCTCACCCGGGCGAGCAGAGATACGAGGCCATGTTCGCCAAGCCCGATGGCTCGCGGCGCAACGTGATCTATCGCAAGGCCACCTTTCAGGATAGCCAAGGGCGCGTGCAGGGACTCGTCGGCGTCATCCAGGACATCACCGAGCGGGTGCAGGCCGAAGAGGCGCTGCGCCTGGGCGAGGCCGAGTTGGCGGCCATCTATGAGAACGCGCCGGTGATTATGCTGGTGGTGGATCAGGATCGTCGTGTGCGCAAGGTCAACGGCTATGCGAGCGAACTGATCGGCCGCGCCGCCGACGAGATGATCGGCTTGCGCGGGGGCGACGCCTTGCGCTGCCTGAACGCCCTGGCCAGCCCCGAGGGCTGCGGCCATGGCCCGGCCTGCGCCGATTGCGCCTTGCGACGGTGTGTGATAGAGACGCTGGAGACCGGACGGCCTCACCACCTGGTCGAGGCCAGCCTGACCCTGGCCATAGGCGATCAAGAGGTCCCGCTGACCTTTTTGGTCTCGACGGCCCGCCTGGACGAGGGCGAGGAGCCCAGGGTATTGGTCACCATCCTGGATATCACCGAACGCAAGCTGGCGGAAGAGGCCCTGGCCCGCGAGCGCCTGCTGCTGCGCACCGTGGTTGACAACCTGCCCATGGCCGTCTATGCCAAAGACCTGCAGGGCCGCAAGACCCTGACCAACCCTGTGGATCTGGAGTGGATGGACAAGACCGAGGAAGAGGTGTTGGGCAAGACCGATGCGGAGGCGTATGGAGACGAGCGAGGGGATCAATACGCGGCTGACGATGCATATGTGCTGGCTACGGGCAGGCCGATCCTCAATGATGAGAGGCTCTCGCATGACGCTCAGGGCAACCCGCGCTGGACTACGGGCACCAAGCTGCCGTTGCTGGATGCCGATGGCCAGATCGTGGGGATCGTCGGCGTCGCCCAGGACATCACCGAGCGCAAGCTGGTCGAACAGGAGCTAGCCCAGGAACGCGCCTTGCTGCGCACCGTCATAGACAATGTGCCCTCTTCCATCTTTGCCAAGGACCTGCAAGGGCGCAAGACCCTGGTGAACCGCGCCAATCTAGAGGTACTGGGGGCAACCTCAGAGGACGAGGTACTGGGCAGGACCGACTATGACGCATATCCGGAAGAGTTGGCGGCCCTGTTCGAGGCCGATGATCGGCGCGTGCTTGAGACAGGGCAACCCATCATTGACAACGAGTGTTTCGTCCAGAGCCACAAGGGCGAGGGCCGCTGGATTCTCGCCTCCAAGGTGCCCCTGCGCGATGCCTCGGGTCAAATCATTGGCCTGGTGGGCATCACCCACAATATCAGCGAGCGCAGGCAGATGGAAGAAGCGCTGCGCGAGAGCGAAGAGCGCTTTCGACGCATCGTCGAGACGGCCAACGAGGGCATCTGGCAGGTGAACGCAGAAGGTCGCACCGTCTTTGTGAACCCGCGCATGGCCGAGATGTTGGGCTATGCGCCAGAGGAGATGATCGGCCGTCACAATGAGGAGTTCATGCTCCCGGAGGATCTCGACGACCATCACAACAGGATCTCGGGCCGCCGGCAACGCCGTGTATCCGAGACGTATGAGCGGCGCTTTGTCGCCAAGGATGGGCGCACGGTGTGGACGCTGGTTTCGGCTTCTCCCATGCTGAGCCCCACGGGAGAGTACCTGGGCGCACTGGGCATGGTTACCGATATCACGGGCCGCAAGCTGGCGGAGGAGGCGCTGGCCCGCGAGCGTACCTTGCTGCGCACCGTCCTCAACCACCTGCCCATGGGCGTCGGCGTCAAGGACCTGCAAGGGCGCAAGATCCTGAGCAACCCCGTGGACCTGACCATGATGGGGGCCACGTCGGAAGAGGAGGTGCTGGGCAAGACCGACGAATCGTTCTACTCGCTGGAGCTGGCAGCCCAGTTTATGGCCAATGATCAGAGGGTACTGGAGACCCGCCAGCCAGGCCCTGTCCGCGAATATCAGGTCCAGGGCCCACAGGGTGAACCTATATGGCTTTCGGGCGTCAAGGTGCCCCTGCTGGACGCGGACGGCGAGCTCTTTGGGCTGGTCGCCATCAACCAGGATATCACCGAGCGCAAGCAGGCAGAGCAGGCGTTGCGTGAGAGCGAGGAGCGCTACCGGCGCATCGTCGAGACCGCCTATGAGGGCATCTGGCAGGAGGACGCCCAGGCTTGCGTCACGTACGTCAACAGGCGCATGGCCGAGATGCTGGGGTATGCTCCCGAAGAGATGCTGGGGCAGGCGGCGGATAGCTATGTGCATCCCCAAGAGGTGGGCCATCACCGCGAGATGAACCAGCGGCGCCGCTCTGGCGCGTCTGACGCCTATGAGCGTCGCCTCATACAAAGAGACGGGGAAACCGTGTGGGTGTTGATCTCCGCATCTCCCGTGTGGGATGCGGAGGGCCGGTTTGCAGGCTCCTTTGGCATGGTGAGCGACATCACGGATCGCAAGCAGGCCGAGGTCGAGTTGCGGAGCAGAGAGAATCTGCTTCAGCGCATCTTTGACGTACTACCCGTTGGCCTCTGGTTGGCCGATAGCGAGGGCAAGCTGGTTCGGGCGAACCAGGCGGGCATCCGCATATGGGGCGGCGAGCCGCTGGTGGGCCCGGGCGAATACCGGGTATTCAAGGCATGGAGGCTGCCTTCTCGGGAAGAGGTGCAACCGGATGACTGGGCACTGCTGCACACCGTCCGTGAGGGCGTAACCATCACGGATGAAGAGCTGGAGATCGAGGGTCTTGACGGCCAGCGGCGGATCATCCTCAACTATACGGCGCCCGTTCTGGATGAAGAGGGGCGGGTCGAGGCCGCCATCGTTGTCAATCAGGATATCACAGACCGCAAACAGGCTGAGGAAACCCTGCGTGAGAGCGAGGAGCGCTACCGGCGGCTGGCAGAGAACGCGCCGGATATGATCTATCGCATCAAGTTGGCGCCCGAGCGACGTTTCAGCTACGTCAGCCCGGCGGCCACGGCTATCACGGGCTACACACCCGAGGAGCACTATGCCGATCCCGACCTGGGGTTCAAGCTGGTGCACCCGGACGACCGCCACCTGCTGGAATCCGTGGCGCGCGGCAAGGTCTCCAGTGACGCGCCGCTTACCTTGCGCTGGGTGCGCAAGGATGGCTCTGTGATCTGGACCGAGCAGCGCAACGTCTCGGTCCATGACGCCGACGGCAATCTGATCGCCATCGAGGGCATCGCCCGCGACGTCACGGGCCGCAGGCGCGCGCAGGAAACCCTACGCGAGAGCGAGGAGCGCGCTCGCAGCCAGCGCACGGCGTTGGCGCGTCTGGCCGTAGACCAAGCCATCACAGAAGGAGACACAGCCGCTGCCATGGCGCGGCTTACGGAAACCATGGCAGCCGCCATTGGCGTGGATCGCGCCAGCGTGTGGCTGCTCTCACCTGACGAGACGCGCCTGCGCTGCCTCAGCTTGTTCGAGGAAGGAGAATTGCGTCCTTGCGCGGGGATCGAGCTCGACACCGCTCTGTTTCCCGCATACTTTGCCGCTCTACGGGCCGAAGGGCGCGTCTATGCCCGAGACGCGCGCACGGACGAGCGCACGCGAGGGCTGACCGGGGGGTATCTGGAGCCGCTGGGGATCTCTTCGCTCCTGGATGCTGGCATTCAGGTGCGCGGAGAGCTGATCGGCGTCGTAAGCATGGAGCATCGGGGCGAGCCGCGCCAGTGGTACCCCGACGAGGAGGCATTCGCCAGCACGGCGGCAGCCGTGGCAGCCCAGGCGCTGACCAACGCCGACAGGCGCTCGGCCGAGCAGGCCCTGGCCCGCGAGCGCGCCCTGCTGCGCACGGTAATTGACAATCTGCCCATCGCCGTCTATGCCAAGGACCTGGAGGGGCGCAAGATCCTGACCAACCGCCTGGACATGGAGTTTGTGGAGGCCGAATCGGAAGAAGCCGTGCTGGGCAAGACCGATTTCGATGTCTATTCTCGCGAACTGGCAGAGCGGTTTGCCGCTGAGGACCGCCGGGTGCTGGAGACGGGCGAGCCCATCGTGGTGCCCGAAGCCATCGCCAACTGGGCGGACGGTCGAGAGGACTGGGTCTCGTTCGCCAAGCTCCCGCTCAGAGACGCCGAGGGCCGGATCATCGGGCTGGTGGGCATCACGCAGAACATTGCCGAGCGCAAGAGGATCGAGCAAGAGCGCCTGGAGATGGAACGCCAGCTACAGCACACGCAAAAGCTAGAGAGCCTGGGCGTGCTGGCAGGCGGCATCGCCCATGATTTCAACAACTTGCTGATGGCGATCCTGGGCAACCTGGATCTGGCCTTGCTGGATCTCTCGCCCCTCTCGCCTGCCCGTGAAAGCATCGTCCACGCCATGCAGGCAGGGCGGCGCGCCGCAGACGTGGCCCGCCAAATGCTGGCCTATTCGGGCAAGGGGCGCTTTGTCATCCAGATGGTGAACCTGGCCGAGCTGGTGGAGGAGAACGCCCACATGCTGAGGGCGGCCACCGCCAGGGGGGTCACCCTCAACCTGCAGGTGGAGCGCAACATCCCGCCTGTGGAGGCCGACCCGGGCCAACTCCAGCAGGTCATCATCAACCTGATCACCAACGCATCAGAGGCCATCGGCGACGGGCCGGGGATCGTGCGGCTATCCACAGGGGTAGAGTTGTGCGATGCGGCCTATCTGGCCCAGAGCCGCCTGCTGCACAAGCCCGAGCCGGGGCGCTATGTCTATGTCGAGGTGGCCGATACCGGCTGCGGCATGGACACGCAAACCCTCGAACGCATCTTTGACCCCTTTTACACCACCAAGGCCACCGGCCGCGGCCTGGGCATGGCCGCCGTGCAGGGCATCGTGTCGGGCCACGGGGGGGCCATTCTCATCGAGAGTGAGCCGGGGCGCGGCACAACGGTTCGGGTGCTCTTTCATGCAGCGGGCGACGAGGGCAGCGGCGACGTGGATGCCGGCGAGACGTCTACGTCCACAGAGAGAGATCAGCCCGCTGCAACGCCGCCCAAGAGCGCTACGGTGCTGGTGGTAGATGACGAGGATATGGTGCGGCGCCTGGCCCAGACGATGCTCGAGCGCCTGGGGTATGCCGTGCTGGGCGCCGAGAATGGCGAGCATGCTTTGGAGGTATACAACGCGCACGCCGGCGAGATTGCCTGCGTACTGCTGGATCTGACCATGCCGCGCATGGACGGCGCCGCCACCTTTGAGGCGCTGCACGCTCTGGACCCCGCCCTGCCCGTGATCCTTTCCAGCGGCTATAGCGAGCAAGAGACCTCCGAGCGCTTTGCCGGCATGGGGCTGGCCGGGTTCATTCACAAGCCGTATACCCTGGCGGGGCTGGCCTCCGCGATTGAAGAGGCGCTGGATGCAGGCCGCTGAGCGATAGCAGGGGGCGTAGGCCATAGGCCAGGCGCTCTGCACGGGACGAACAGACGCACGAGAGCTGCATCCAGCTTGTATGGGTGCAGCTCTCGTGTTGGCTATGGGGCCGTATGGGCCACAGACAATGTGCATGACAGCCTCAAGACGTAAAATCTCTCGAAAGATCGCGAATTACCGTTGCGCATGTCCTTTTTTTCGGCTATACTGTATCTGAGCTGTGGAGTGTGGCGTTAGGGACGCGTCCCGGGGGTCGGGGTGCGTTCGCGTGCAAAGATCAATCGCGTGTGGGAAGGAGAGCCCTATGAGGAGCAAGAAACTGCTGTCGTTCGCTGCCCTTGTCATCACCCTGGCTGCGGTGTTGCTGGGGCCCATGGCCGTGGCCGCCGCGCCCAACGGCGCCAATGGGACCACAATGGTCGTGTATGCACCCTTGGGACTGCGGCTGCGCACGGGCACCAGCCTATCAGAGCCTGTGCTGCTGTATCTGGTCAACGGCGAGCAGGTGACGGTGCTGGGCCAGCCGGTCTGGAACCAGGGGATCCGCTGGAGCAACGTGCAGGTGACCCGTTGGGGCGTCACCACCACAGGTTGGGCGGCCTCGGCCTATCTGGCGAACTATCCCGGGTATGACGAGCCTCGCGATAGCTTTGTGGGCGGGCCGGGCTGCAAGGTGACCGCGGCAGCGGGCCTGCGCTTGCGGAGCACGCCCAGCCTCGCCGGCGCCATCAGCCGTATCGTGCCCTACGGCACCATCCTGGTGCCCACCGGCGATGGCCCCGTATCGGCAGATGGCTATGTCTGGCAAAAGCTGTTCATCAACGGCACATCCCTGTGGGGCGCCAAAGAGTTCTTGGAGTGCTGGCGAGCCCCAGCTCCCTAATCAACAGCCCAAGGCCCGGGGGTCAACATGGTCCCCGGGCTTGCCGTACATCCAGAGGCCAACGCTTGCTTGGGCCGTGCGCTAGCCGACGATCTCGGATGGCGCAATGGCGCCGCGCAACGGCAGGCTGTAGATATTCTGCATGGGCGGAAACTCGGCCACGGCCAACTGGGTGAGTTGGTCTGTGTGAAAGACATCGGCCTGGCGGCACAGCGCCACGGCGCCGGAGACCTGTTCCGGGGCCAGGTTGATCGCCACCGTGCAATGCGGCACCCAGTTCTGGGGGCGATAGTAGGGCGCTGTGGGGAACCCGGCCTCATCCAGCAACCGGCACAGGTTGGCATGCACGGCGAGCAGGGGTCTCGTCACCACGGGCGCCAAAAAGACGACGCCCTCATCGGTGGGAAAGGCCCCCACGGCGGCCAGGTGCAACGGCAGAGGCGGCGTGGCCTGGCAGAACGCCAGCAGGGCCGGGCGCAATGCCTCGGGATCGAGCTGGTTCACAATGGCAAAGGTCAGATGCGGCCTGGCCACAGCGACCGCGTCGGTTCCGGCATACTCGGCCAACCGGGCGCGCAGGTCCTGTAGGCCCGACTCGCTGGCGGCGTCGAACAGGGCGGCGATGGCATAGGGCATAGCGATCCCTCCACGGGTAAGCATGAGAGCCGGCGGCGTCGCGGACAAGTGCATTATTCAGAGCGCCGCGATCCTTGTCAAGCGCTGCGCGCCGCCGGAGATGTGGGTTGAAACAGTTGCCCGAAGGCGTGTTTTGCCCGAAAAGGGGCTAGCCAAAGGCGCACGTTTGCGGGTATAATAGCAGTGAACGAGGCCACTCTGGTCATCGGCGCAGCCCGTGCGCTCGACAGGTCCGGCCCTCGATCCAACTCTCGGCTGGGGCAGTCGAGTGTGTGGTAGGTTGCAGAGCTGAAAGGAGCAGGAAATGCTGACAATGGTACCCTCTCGTCAACGCTGGCTGCGCACCGTGTCGCTGAGCTTGTTGATCTTGCTGGCCCTGTCGTGGCTGCCCGCCCGCAGCATGGCCTGGTCGCCCGGGGTCGTGCAGATCATCAACAAGAACGGCGTCGTCATGGGCACGGCCACCTTTACGCCCACCGCTTTTGGGCAGACGCAGGTTGATGTGCGCGTCCAGGGGTTCAACCCGATCGGCGGCGACCATGCGCTGGTCATCACACAGGTCGGCTATTGCGCACCGCCCGACTTTCGGCGCTTTGCCGGGGCGGTGGTGCTGGAGCTGCCCTCGGTCCAGTTCTACCCGGATGGGAGCGCCGAATACCGTCGCACCGTCACCATTCCTTCGAGCGCGTTCAACGGCACCGATGGCAGCGCGCTGCTGCTGCACGCCGATACCCATCTGGGCAGCGACGTGATCGCTTGCGGGGTGATCGTGCCCACCACCAAGCCGCCCGTCTCTTACCCGCCGACAACGCCCACACCCACGACACCGGCCCCTCCGGCGTATAGCTGCCCCGCGACACCGCCTGCCGTGGCAACCACGACGGTCGTGGCGCCCGCCGGGCTCAAGCTGCGCACCGGCGCCGGGCTGACCTATGCCGTGATCCTGACCCTCAACAACGGCGAGACGGTCTACCCCATGTCGGACCTTGTGACCAACCAGGGCATCTCATGGGTCAAGGTACGGGTGTTCCGAGGGGGAGTCTGCTACGAAGGCTGGGTGTCTGCAACCTACCTGGCGCGCTGGGCCGGCACCACGCCCGCCTCTGGCGAGTGGCGGGTGACCGCCAGCGCCGGGTTGCGGCTGCGCTCGGGCCCCGGCACAGGCTATGCGATCATGCGCATCGTGCCTCTGGGCACACGCCTGGGGTACACGGGAGTCGAGCAAGCCGGCGGCGGCTATGTCTGGGTCAAGGTGCGGATCAATGGCGTCGAGCTCTGGGCCGCCAAGGACTATTTGGAGCGCATCAGCTAGCCTGCGGGCCAACTAGCCCTGGCACAGGCAGATCGCGGTCGTTAGGGCGGGCGCCAACCGCCCTAGCGACCGTGTGTGTTTTCGGCGCCCCCCTACCCTCTGCTATCTCTCTCGATGGGCGCTCGCGCTGCTCTGAGAGCGCGTCATGGAGCGCAAGTTGTATCAGTTCAACCTTCTGCCTGGAGCAACCCGCATGAGCGCTCACCAGATCGGCGCCTTGTTCCTGATCCTGCTGGGGTATCTGAGCGGCTCGGTGTCCTTTGCGTATCTGGCCGGGCGCCTGCGCAAGATTGACCTGCGCCAGTATGGCGGCGGCAAGCTCAGCGGGTCGAATGTATACCATCAGGTGGGGCTGGGCGGCATGGTGCTGGTGGGGATCCTGGATATCGCCAAGGCCGCCGCGCCGAGCTGGCTCTGCCTCAAGCTGGGCTATGCCCTCTGGGTGACCGTGCTGGCGGGGCGGCTGGCGCCCCACGCCGCAGCGGTTCCGGCGCTGGCAGGTTTCGTCGGCTTGCCCTTGTTCGCCATCGGCAGCCGCCAGCCCGAGGCGACGGTGTGGGGCTGCTGGGGCATGCTGGCGCTGGTGGTACTCAAACGGCTGGAGGGCAACCGGCGCCCCATCGCGGGGGATACCTGGCGGGTGCTCTTGCGCCGCCTCACCCTGGATCGGGATATCGCCGATTTCGAGACCTGGATCGGCCAGCGGCCCGGGGCAGAGGTGTAGGGCCGCCAGCCGACGACACAAACCCCTACGTTGCAACATGTTGCCATTAATGGCAAGATATTGCCATGGAATTCACACAACTGCTCGAGATCGTGGGAGATGAGCCGGTTTTCGGGTCGGCGTTGTTGCTGGCCGGGGATGTGGATGCCGCCAATGTGCGGCGCCAGCTCTCGCGCTGGACCGCCGCCGGATGGCTCTACCAGTTGCGGCGCGGCGTATATGCCCTGGCGCCGCCCTATCAGCGGCACAAACCCCATCCTTTTGTGATCGCAAATGCCCTGGTACGCGCCTCTTATGTCAGTCTACAATCGGCCCTGGCCTATGAGGGCATGATCCCCGAGTACACACCGGTAACCACCAGCGTTACCACGGGACGACCGGGCCTCTGGCGCACCCCTCTGGGCGATTTCGCTTATCGCCATATCAAGACTAGCTGGCTGCATGGCTATCGCAGGATAGAGGTGGCCGCAAGGCAACATGCCTGGGTGGCGCGCCCCGAAAAGGCGCTCCTAGACCTGGTATATCTGCAAACGGCAGGTGATGCACCCGCCTACCTGGCCGAGCTGCGCCTTCAGGCGATGGAGCGAGTTGATTGGGATCAACTGGAGCGCCTGGCCGAGGCCAGCGGGAGCGCCAAACTGGCGCGCGCGACAGAACGGCTGGCGACCCTGGCCCGCGAACAAAGCGAATACGAGAAGCTATGAGAGAACATCTGTCCGCCCTGGTGCGAGAAGCCGCTGCCCCAGCCCAGGGCCTGAACGTGGCCCGCGAGTACTTGCAGGCCCGCATCCTGGCCGGGCTACAGCGTGCGGGCGCCATGCTGCCATTGGCTTTTCACGGCGGCACGGCGCTGCGCTTTTTGTATCGGACGCCGCGCTACTCGGAGGATCTGGATTTTGCGCTGGAACGCGCACACCAGGACTATGACCTGCGCGCATGGTTGCAGAACGTTCGGAACGAGTTTGTGGCGGAGGGGTACGCCATCGAGGCGCAATTGCATGAACGCGCCATCGTGCACAGCGCCTGGATTCGCTTTCGCGGGCTGCCATACGAATTGGGCCTTGCGCCGCACAGAGGGCAGGTGCTGGCAATCAAGCTGGAAGTGGACACACGCCCTCCTGCCGGCGCTGGACTGGCCACTACAGTGGTGCGTCGCCATGTGATCCTGCATCTGCAGCACCACGACCGAGAGACGCTTTTAGCAGGCAAGCTGCACGCTGTGCTGCAACGGCCCTATCTCAAGGGTCGTGACCTGTACGATCTGCTCTGGTATCTCAGCGACCCGGATTGGCCCGCGCCTAACCTGACTATGCTCAACAATGCCCTGGCCCAGACCGATTGGCCGGGCGCGCCGTTGGTCGAGGATAGCTGGCGCGCGGTGGTGCGCCAACGCCTGCAGGGGATTGACTGGCGCCAGGCCCAGGCTGACGTGCAGCCCTTTTTGGAGCAGAGCGCCGAGGCGGCGCTCCTTCGTCCCGAGACGTTCGACCAATTGCTGGTGGACCGCTAGGCCACCAAAGGCGCTGAGCACTCGTATGCGTGACGGAATGCTCTTCCCTTTTCGCGGGAAAAAGGAGGGGCAGGGGCCCATGCTGAGGCGGGAAAGGGGAGAGAGGGCCCAAGGTTGGGACAAAGCGAGATATCACAAGGGTTATCCCCAAAATGGGTTCGTTTGGCAAAAAACAGTTCATGATCATTCTGAGCCAGGATCAGAATCGAGACAGGCCCTGCTATGCCGAGAGAGGCGGCCACGGAGGCGCTGCATGCGCTCCAGTTGAGCGAGGGAGCGGATGATCTGACGCTCAATGGTAACGATATAGCGGGCGAAACGCTCTGCATTGGCAAGGGAGGGGATGGCGCCCTGGGCCTCGCGGATGGCGGCGGTGCGCTGGGCGCGCTCATCGGCGGCATCGGGCCGGGCAGCGAGAGAAGGGGAGGTCTGGCCAATGCGAGGGGCCTGGAGGATGCGAAAGAAAGCCTGGGTGCTGGCCTGATATTCGTCGCGGGACTCGGACTCGCTGGCAGAGGCGGCGGTCTCGGCGCGCAGGGCGCGGGCGAGGCGCCAATAGCTGATGGCGATCTGCTCGACGAGGAGCTCCTCCAGGGCGGAGCCGGGATCGAGCTCGACGCGCAGGTCAACCAGGAGAGAGCGGAACTCGTCGGGCGATTCGGACTCGAGAAAGCCGGGCACCAGACTTCTGGAAAGGATGCCATGGGAGAGGGCGTTGTAGCGACTGACAGCCTTGCCGGCGTCGGTGCGGGGGCCGGTGGAGCGGCGGGCGTTGCGGAGGTTGGCCTCGCGTTGCTTGCGGCTGACGATCTTGGATCGGGTCATGGCGAAGCTCCTTGGCGGGAATGGACAGACCATGGGGAAAGAGAGCGACGGGCGACGGATGGGTCAGTTGCTGATGGAGACAGTATAGCACATTTGTTCTATTTGTGCAAGGGGTTTTGGGACGAAATTGCGAAGAGAAGGGATGTGGAGGGAAGAAAGGCGTAAGGGGAGTGGGTGAAGGACAAGAGCCATGCTTGCGCATTCCGGGCGCTGGCCGGGCACACACGAGACATTGGCGTAGTCTCGGCAAGCGCCGCTATTCTTGGGCACTCCACCTTACGAAGCTCTCGGTAACAACACAGTCCTTCACCCGCAGCTCAACTGCGGATCCGGGAGCAAGCGCCAGTAGTGCTTGGCGCAGATCATCGAGACTGCCAGTCAGAGTCCCCTTGACAACCCTGGTCATTGGACCAACCGAGATATCGCGACCAAAGAGAGCGATGTAGCTCTCTTCGCTCTGCTCTTTGAACGTGACCGGCCCCATATCCTGAAGTACCCGCGCCAATCCTGCTGGATCGCTGACGACAACGTTGAGCGTCCCAGACCCCCCGTTGCGGACTGTCTTCCCCGTCTCGATGATCTCTATCAGCTCATGGATGCTCTCTGCGTCCTCACGGGATATCCCCTCGGGCGGAATGCGAAAACGCTCGCCCATTGCGCCCTGAATCTGACATAGGTCCTGAACCAGCTCTACGAAGAATGGGTCGGGTCGAAAGCCAGATTCTGGGTCATAGGCGAACTGAAAAGGACTATCGGGTGCTTCAGCGAAAGTGACGGACAGCCGGCCACCTTCCGAGAGGCACTGGAGCAGCCCCATTAGCTCCTTGGTGAGAGAGACGTTGTGCCCATACTCGCCCGGGTTGTGCCCAAAGTGGATCTTGAGTGTGTGAGCAGATCGGCTCATCTCAAGCTTGACCCAAAGCGGATACGACTGGTGAGTGTTCGACAGCAAGGCTGTATCGGTTCCTGCCCGTACGACATGCAGATCAAGATAAGGTAGTGTGGCACGGGTACCCTGAGTACCTATGGCATCCAGCGTTGCCCAGAGCGATCTATCGGACTCCCGCGGGCTTACTGCGACATAGACCTTGTCCGGGTCTATGGTCCCAACCCAGGGCTCCCACCATTCAGAGACTACAACGCCCTCAATGACGGTTGAGTCAAAGCTGGCAGGCTGGCCATCTCGGACAAAGCTCTGCAAGGCATCGTGTGCGCGATCGCCTTCAGGTCCCGGCTCGAAGCTGAAATTGATCTTTATCTCCAGAGGGCGACCTTTGGCTATGGTTGAATAGAGGTAGGCCCCCAAAGAAACCCTGAGCTTCTCCAGGCCAACAGAGTTCGAAGTATTGTCGCAGGGAATCCAGACGGTCACCGTCCTCTGGTCGCGCCAGCCAGCACGACGGGCATCCAGATCTGACAGCGCCTTCCTTGCCAGGATCCAGCGGCCCTCGTCACGCAGCACATCCCAGACGAGTAGAACCACAGGATAGGCGAACCCTTCCCAGTGTATGAGGTCCTTTACATCGAACCGGTAGCGCACGATGCGATCCGACTGTCTCTCCGCGAGGTTCGTGACGCTTTTTACCTGAAGGTAAAAGTTGACGCCGGTAGCGCGCTCCTGATAGTAGATGCTGTAGATGGCATCCTCGCCCACATCGACGGGCCTGGCCTCTGTCCAGCCTTCACGCGCAAAACACGCCTTGACCTGGGCGAGACTCACCTGCTCTTGCTGCTGCGCCGACGTAAATCGTTGTCCGTTGCCCATATCAGACCTCATAATCTCGACACCTGAACGGTTGCCGGATCTGCCTTCGATCCCAGAATCAGCGTCGACTGTTGCCGCTTGCGCTACTCCCGCGCCCTGCGCGCCCGGCCCAGGACGATCCCGACCAACACCACCACCGCCCCCACAGAAGCGAGCAGGTCAGTTACGATGCTTTCGGGCTGCGATCCAAGCGCAATGGTGATGCCCACAAAGGACCAGACGATCACCAGCGCATAGGCCACATCATAGCGCCAGATGGCCGCCAGCAGCCCCAGCACGGTGGCGGCGGCGACCATCAGGGCGAACCAATACTGAGGGCCAAGCACGTTGCCGGGCAGATAGCCGTCAAAGCCAGAGCTGACCAGGGCCGCAGAGACGTTGGCGATGGTGGCCACCGAGATCCAACCTGTATAGATGCTGATGGGGAGGCGCACGGCCCAACGCTCGCCGGGCGTGGCGGCTGTGCGGCCAATGCCCAGGCGCTCATAGATGACGATCAGGGTGACCAGGATGCCCAGCATGATGGCCAAGGAGGGCCAGAGCAGCTCGGCGCCCCAGAAAAAGAGCCAGGCGGCGTTCAGCAGGGCATTGATCACGAACCAGGGGCCGAGCCGCCGGACGACCGTATCGGCCTCCGGCGTGCGGCGGGCTTGATAGATGGCCAGAGCGATCAGCCCGATATAGATGACGCCCCAGATGCTAAAGACATAGCCCGCCGGGGTGAACAGGGTCGGGTACTTGGCCGAGACGGCGGCGGTCCGTTGGCCCCCGACCAGCTCGGTGGCCGAGGCCAGGCCATTGGCCACGAGCATGACCAGTAGGGCGAGGATGTTGGCGATGCGCAGGGTCTTCATGATTGCTCCTTTGGTGTGATACAGAGGCGTCGGCTCATCCCGCGCCGGGAGGGATGCTCCGATCCTTGGCGCGAGAGTTCGCATGGCGGGCGCCCAGCCAGAAGCGGGACCAGTCATTGTCGCAACGGTAGAGGGCCAGCAGCATGTACAGGGCGCCGGCCCAAAAGCCCAGGACCATCATCAGCGCGACCCACAGCGCGGCCACGAGAGGCCGCGCCTCACGGTAGACGATCCAGATGGAAAAGAGGGCGAACCCGGCATAGAGATCCACCAGGGAAACGATGCCCCAGGGCATGCGGGTGAGCTGGCCGCCCTCGGCGCCAAAGTCGCCGACAGTAAAGCCATAGATCAGGACGGCGGTCATGGCCAGCAGGGCGAGCCAGGCGATCCCCTTGGCAACTCTCATGGCAAAGGCCTCCTCTATCTCAAAATGGCGAGCAGGGTGACGGTTCGTGCTCTAGCGGCGCTTTTTTGGTGGCAAGGGCACAAAGGCGCTGGTGCGCGCTATGTAATCAGCGTACTGGGGCTTGGTGGTGGAGAGGGTCTTTTCGAGCAGGGCCACCCCCGAGACCTTGAGCAGCAGGGCGGTCATCAGCACGGGGGCGAACAGGGTCCACCAGGCGCCAGCGGCCAGGGCGATGAGATAATAGCCCCACCACTGGGCGGCGTCGCCGAAATAGTTGGGATGCCGGGTATAGCGCCAGACGCCGCGATCCAGCACGCGGCCCTTGTTGGCGGGATCGGCCCGAAAGCGGGCCAACTGCCAATCGCCCACGGCCTCGAAGAAAAAGCCGATGGCCCAGACAGCGACGCCCACGAAATCGAGCCAGATCAGGCGGGCCGGGGTGGGCGAGAGCTGGGCAGCCAGCAGGGGCGCCGAGATGACCCAGAGCAGCAGGCCCTGGAGGACAAAGACCTTGTAAAAGCTGCGCCACCACCAAGAGGGGCCGTTCTCCTGGCGCCACTTGGCGTAGCGAAAGTCCTCGGGCTTGCCCCAGTTGCGCCGTAGGATGTGCAGGGAGAGGCGCAGGCCCCAGATGGTGACGATGGCCAGGAGCAGCCCCTTGCGGGCCGGCGAGCCATCGGGGGTCAGGGCATGGTAGAGCCAGGCGCTGACGACAAAGCCCGCCCCCCAGAAAATGTCCACGATGCTGCTGTTCTTGAGGCGGACGCTGGCAGCCCAGATGAGCCACATGTAGAGCAGGATGACGCCGCCGCCGGTGAGATAGGGGGCCCAGAATGCCATTTTGCCTCCACGTTGCTGTGATGATGCAGGCCGCGGGGCCGCCGGATTGCAGAGGGATACGACAATACGTCAAGAGTATACAGGAAGAGGGGGCGTTTGGCTATGGGGGACGGCGTTTACACGTTCGAACGTGAGAACGTTGGAACGTTGTGCGGTTTCGCGCCGCGCGGTTTTCTGCTACACTGGGGGCAGGAGAAACCCGTTGGGCGGAGAGCAACATCATCAAGCTCTTGATCCATACCCAACCCCTCTCTTTTGCGTGAAAGGAGCGCGACATGGCCAGGTACTATCGCTACAACCGGTGGCCGAAAAAGATCCGCCGCCGGGCCAAGGAACTGCTCAAGCAGATGACGCTGGAGGAAAAGGTCGGCCAGATGGTGCAATCCATCCGCAGCGCCGACATTGACGAGCAGGTGCGCTCAGGGGCCGTGGGCTCGATCCTGAGCCTCACCGACCGCCACGAGGTGAACCGCCTGCAAAAGATCGCCGTCGAGGAGAGCCGCCTGGGCATCCCCCTGATCTTTGGGTTCGACGTGATCCACGGCCAGAACACGGTCTTTCCGATCCCGTTGGCCGAGGCCTGCACCTGGAACCCCGAGTTGCTGGAGGAGGCGGCCCGCATCGCCGCCGCCGAGGCCGCCGTCACGGGGGTGGACTGGATCTTTGCGCCGATGGTGGATATCTGCCGCGACCCGCGCTGGGGCCGTGTGGCCGAGGGCGCGGGCGAGGACCCCTTCCTGGGGGCGTTCATGGCCGAGGCCCGGGTGCGCGGCTTTCAGGCCAAGGGGCTGCCGGGCGGCAAGCGCATCGTGGCCTGCCCCAAGCACTATGTGGCCTATGGCGCCGCCGAGGCGGGCAAGGACTATAACACCACGGACATGTCCGAGCGCACCCTGCGCGACGTGTTCCTGCCGCCCTTTTATGCCGCTTTTGCCGAGGGCGCCGGCACCACCATGTCGGCATTCAACGATCTCTGCGGCGTGCCCACCAGCGCCAACGCCTTTACCCTGCAAACCGTCCTGCGCGACGAGTGGGGCTGGGATGGCGTGGTGGTGAGCGACTATAACTCGGTGGGCGAGCTGGTGCCCCACGGCATCGCCGCCGACCTCAAAGAGGCCACGACCAAGGCCGTCAGCGCCGGCGTCGAGATGGACATGATGTCCCACGGCTATACCCGCTACCTGGCCGAGCTGGTGCGCGAAGGCGTGATCAAAGAAAAGGTGTTGGATCGAGCCGTGCGGCGCATCCTGAGTCTCAAGCTGGCCCTAGGCCTGTTCGAGAACCCGTATACCGACGAGTCGCTGTACGAGCAGGTGGTGCTGCAAGAGTCTCACCGCGCCAAGGCGCTGGAGGTGGCGCAGCAATCCATGGTGTTGCTCAAGAACGAGGGCGAGCTGCTGCCACTGGCGCCCGAGAGCAAGGTAGCGGTGATCGGCCCCCTGGCCGATGACCACTATTCGCCGCTGGGATGCTGGGCCTGGATGGGGCGCCCCAAGGATGTGGAATCGGTGCTGGACGGGCTGCGGGCCGTGTGGGCGGGGCAGATCGAGTATGCCAAGGGCTGCGAGATCGTCGAGCCCCAGCCAGGGGCCCACGGCATTGACTGGCGTCGCGTGGACCTGCGGGGCGTCCAAGACCTGGACAGCCTGGACCTGGTGGCCAAGATCCGCGAGGCGATGGCATTCAGCCATTGGGACCTGGATCCGGCCTCGCTGGAACGGGTTGATCTGGGGGCGATCCTGAACCGGTTGGGTATGAGCGCCGAGGACCTCTCGGAAGAGGACGTGCGCCGCATCCGCGCGGCCCAGCCGGCGGCGCCCGACATGGAGGCCGCCGTGGCCGCCGCGCAAGGGGCGGATGTGGCCGTGGTGGTGCTGGGCGAGGCGGAAACGATGAGCGGCGAGGCCCACTCGCGGGCCTACCTGGACCTGCCGGGGCGCCAGCAAGAGCTGCTGGAGCGCGTCGCGGCCACGGGCACGCCGGTGGTGCTGGTGCTGCTCACGGGCCGTCCGCTAGCCATCACCTGGGCTGCCGAGCATGTGCCCGCCATCCTGCAAGCCTGGCATGGCGGCATCCGCACGGGGCGCGCCGTGGCCAACCTGCTGACGGGGGCGGCCAACCCCTCGGGCAAGCTGAGCATCAGCGTGCCGCGCACCGTGGGCCAGGTGCCGGTCTACTATGCCCACAAGAGCACAGGGCGGCCCGCCCAGGGCGCCGGCACCACCCAGTTCACCGACCCCTTCCGTTCCGTGTACATTGACGAGACCAACGATCCGCTCTACCCCTTTGGCTACGGGCTGAGCTACACGAGCTTTGCCTACAGCAACTTGCAGGTGCTCACCCCTGAAATTGACGAGGAGGACGACCTGATCGTCTCGGTGGAGGTGACCAACACCGGCGAGCGCGCCGGGGACGAGATCGTGCAGATGTATGTGCGCGACCTGGTGGGCAGCGTGACGCGCCCGGTCAAAGAGCTGAGGGGCTTCTCGCGGGTGTCGCTGGAGCCGGGGGAGACGGTGGAGCTTACGTTTGAGGTGTCGGCGGAGTCGTTCGGGTTCCACGGGCTGGATAACGAGTTCATCGTCGAGCCGGGCGAGTTTCACGTTTGGATCGGCCCCAACTCGGCCGAGGGCCTGCAAGGGAGTTTTCGCGTCGTCGCCTAGGCGGCGCATGAGGAACGCTGCAAGGGCGCCCAGCAATGGGCGCCCTTTGCGTTGCAGGAGGGGCGAGACACGCGCGCCAAGCGGGCGGGGCGGGGGCGCGGTTGGGGCGCGAGGCGCGGTAGGGGCGCGGCATGCCTCGCCCCAACAGGGCGACAACTCGAGCGCGTGCTGCCACGATGGCGACAGATGGGGCGGCCAGGATGGCCGGTCGCGGACGAGACGTCCGCGCTCCTTGGAGGCGACGCGGCGCAGTGGCGGGCGAGACGCCCGCCCTCCGTTCAAAGGCGCGCCTGTACTCGTTGACGGGCGCAGGGCAAGGGCCTAGAATGCCTTTGGGAGGAGAGGAATGCCAACACCGCGCCTGGGCGCGCACATGTCCATCGCCGGAGAGCCCGCCAACGCCCTGCGGCTGGGCCACAGCATCGGCTGTGAAACGATCCAGATCTTTACCCGCTCGCCGAACCGCTGGCAGGCGCCGCCGCTGACCGACGAGCAGGCGGCGGCCTTTCGGCAGGCCCAGGAGGAGACGGGCATACACCCCGTGGTGGCCCACAGCGCCTACCTGATCAACCTGGCGACGCCGGACGAGGCGCTGTGGCGGCGCTCCATCGGGGCGGCAGTAGAAGAGCTGGCCCGCTGCGCCGGGCTGGGCGTGGGCGACTATGTGCTGCATCCGGGGGCGCACACCGGCGCGGGCGAGCTGCCGGGGCTGCGGCGCATCGCCGAGGGCCTGGTGGCGCTGCTGGAGGCCACGGCAGAGGGCGGCGTGCGCATCCTGCTCGAGACCACCTCGGGGGCGGGGACGCACCTGGGCTACCGGCTGGAGCACCTCGCCTGGCTGATCGAGCACGCCGGGGCGGGCGAGCGCCTGGGGGTCTGCCTGGATACGGCGCACCTCTACGGCGCAGGCTATACCCTACACGACCGGCGCAGCTATCGTTCCTTTTGGGCCGAGTTCGAGGCGCTGATCGGGATCGAGCGGCTTGGGGCGATCCACCTGAACGATTCGGCGAAGGAGCGGGGCAGCCGGGGCGACCGGCACGCCCAGATCGGCGAGGGGCTGATGGGCGTGGCCCCCTTTGCCATGCTGGTGAACGACGCGCGCCTGGCCCATGCGCCCATGATCCTGGAGACGCCCAAGGGCCCCGACCTGCGAGAGGACGTGCGCAACCTGGCGCTGCTGCGCAGCCTGATCCGGCAGGATGGGGCGTAGGGGCAGATGGTTCTCGCGCAGAAAACGCCAAGAACGCCAAGGCTCTGGATGAGTTCTTTTCGACAGACCAGGAGCAATGGAGGTAGACGTGCAGGCTTTTTCGTATAACGACGTACCGGCAGAGGCCGCCGAGGGGATGGAGGGGGCCCGCATCCGCTGGGCCATCGGCAAGAACGTAGGGGCGCCCAACTTTGTGACGCGGATCATCGAGCTGGATCCCGGCGCGGCCACGGGCTATCACACCCACCCCTGGGAGCACGAGGTGGTGGTGTTGGAAGGCACGGGCGCGGTGCGCGACGCCAACGGGCGCGCGGCGCTGGCGCCGGGGACGTGCGTTTATGTCGAGCCAGGCGAGGAGCACCAGTTCCTCAACACCGGCGACACGATGCTGCGGTTTGTGTGCGTGATCCCCTACCCGCCCGCGAGCTAGGGCAAGAGTGCGGCGGCGCGCGGTAGCGCCGCAAGGAGGCTGCGATGAAGCAAGCCATGCTGTGGCAAGCCCAAGAGGGCAGACTGGTGCGCTGCCAGCTCTGCGCCCACCGTTGCCGCATTGCCGAGGGGCAGCGCGGCATCTGTGGCGTGCGCGAGAACCGGGGTGGCGCGCTCGTTTCCCTGGTGTACGGGCGGCTGGTGGCCCAGGCGGTGGACCCCATCGAAAAAAAGCCCCTGTTCCACTTTTACCCCGGCAGCCGCGCCTATTCCATCGCCACCATGGGCTGCAATTTCCGCTGCACCTTTTGCCAGAACGCCGACATCTCTCAGGGGCTGGGCGAGGGGCTGGGCCTGCTGGGGCGGGATACCGCGCCGGAGGCGGTGGTGGCCGCCGCCCAAGGGGCGAGCTGCCGCAGCATCGCCTATACCTACACCGAGCCGACCATCTTTTTCGAGTACAGCTATGACGTGGGGCGGCTGGCCCACGAGCAGGGGCTCGCCAACATCTATGTCACCAACGGGTACATGAGCCGCGAGATGCTGGACCTGGCGGCGCCCCCCGACGAGCCACCGCTGATTGATGCGGCCAATGTGGATCTCAAGGCGTTCACCGATGCCTTTTATCGGGAGCAGTGCGGCGCCCGCTTGCAGCCGGTGTTGGAGAGTCTCAAGACCCTCAAGGCGCGGGGGGTGTGGCTGGAGGTCACCACCCTGGTGATCCCCGGGCTGAACGATTCCGACGCGGAGCTGGGCGAGATCGCTCGCTTTCTGGCGCAAGAGTTGGGGGCGGATACCCCGTGGCATGTGAGCCGCTTTCATCCCACCTACCGGCTGACGGACCGGCCCCCGACGCCGGTGAGCGCGGTGCTGCGGGCGCGGGATATCGGGCTGGAGGCGGGCTTGCGCTATGTGTACACGGGCAACGTGCCCGGCGCGGGCGGCGAGGACACCCTGTGCCCGGCCTGCGGCGAGACGGTGATCACGCGCACGGGCTTTGCCGTGCGGCGCAGCCAGGCGTCGGGCGGCGAGTGCGCGATCTGCGGGGTGGCCATCGCGGGGGTGGGGCTGTAGCGCCGCACCTCATGCAGATACGGGCGGGTAGGGGCACGGGGGTAGGGGCGCGGGACGGTGGTTGCGCCACCGTTGGCCTCGCCCCTACAAGGCGGGCGAGACGCCCGCCCTCCTAGCAGAGGCGGGGGGGGCGGGGGGGGGATGCGAGCGAGGGCTGCCACGGGGGGCAGCCCCTGCAGGGCGGGGGGGGGGGCGATGCGGGCGAGAGTCCGCGCTCCGGCGGATGCGGGAAAAGAGCGCGGTTGTTTTGACAACTATGAGCGGTTCTGCTATGCTGGCGCTGTTGTTGGCAGAGAGCATGAAAGGAGGCGCAGCAGTGAAGGCCATGCACCATAGCTCTGTTTGCGCTTGTCTTTTCTGCATGCACCTGCCCATCACGCAATAGGAACGTTCTTTCCGTGTGGCCGTGGGTGCATGCGCCCACGGTTTTTTGTTTGCCGGGGAGAGGGCACCGGCCCTATCCCGGGAGACGCACCCGCCAGCCAGGGGCCGTGGGCGAAAAAGCCTGCGGCCCTTTTTTGCGCCCGTGGGCAGCCGGAACCAACCTATTATGCCTGCGCTCTCGCCGGAGAAAGCCTAGATGACATCCAAGACGAACAAGTTCGTATCCTACTATCGGCCTTATCTGTGGGCCTATATCTCTGTGTTGGTGGCCGCCGGACTGGCCGCCGGGGTCTCGCTGCTGTTCCCGCTCCTGATCCGCTACATCACCAAGAACGTGTTGGAGGGCAACCTAGCCGAGGCGCTGCCCCTGATCGGGCGCACCGCCGGGTTGATGCTGCTGTTGGCCGTGGTCGAGGCGGTCTTCAAGTCGCATTGGGACTATCGAGGCCATGCCATCGGCGCCATGATGGAGCGGGACATGCGCCAAGAGCTGTTCGCCCACATGCAGCGGCTCTCGCATCGCTTTTTCGATGGGCAAAGGACCGGCCAGCTCATGTCGCGCATCACCTACGATCTGCTGATGCTGGCAGAGCTGTTCCACCACGGGCCGGAGGACATTGTCATCTATACGGTGCGGTTCATCGGGGCGCTGGTCATCCTCCTGCAGGTGGATGTGGGCCTCACCCTGGCGGTGTTTGCGCTCTTGCCGCCCATGGCGCTCTTTACCCTCTTTTTCACGAGCCGGATGCGGGCCGCCATGGGGCGCAGCTTCTCACGGATCGCCGATGTCAACGCCCAGGTGGAGGACAGCATCTCGGGCATCCGCACCGTCAAGTCGTTCGCCAACGAGGGGCTGGAGACCCAGCGCTTTTGCGTGGAGAACGACCGCTTTTTGGAGAGCCGCAAGGAGATCTATCGGGTCGAGGCCATCACCTATGAGGGCGGCGAGCTGTTCATCCGCCTGATCACCATCACGGCGGCGGTGGTGGGCGGCATCAGCATCGTGGGGGCTCGGCTGGACCTGCCCGACCTGATCCTGTACCTGCTGTACATCGCCTATCTGGTGGAGCCGGTGCAAAAGCTGATCCACATCACGGGCCAGTGGCAGGAGGGGTTGGCCGGGTTCGACCGCTTTATGGAGATTCTGGATCTAGAGCCGGATATTGACGACGCCCCCGACGCGGTGGAACTGGAGCAAGTGCGGGGGCGGGTGCAGTTCGAGCGCGTCAGTTTTTGCTATGGCGAGGGCCAGGAGCCGGTGCTGCGCGACGTCTCCCTTGACGTGCCAGCGGGCGAATATGTGGCGCTGGTGGGCGCCTCGGGGGTGGGCAAAACCACCCTCTGCTCGCTGCTCCCCCGGTTCTATGATGTGAGCGAGGGCCAGATCCTGTTGGATGGCGTGGATATCCGCCAAGTGGGCCTGGAGTCGCTGCGCCGCAATATCGGCGTGGTGCAGCAAGAGGTGTACATGTTCGCAGGCACGGTGCTGGAGAACATCCGTTATGGCAAGCCGGAGGCCACCGATGATGAGGTGGTGGCGGCGGCCATCAAGGCCAACGCCCACGATTTCATCATGCGGCTGCCCGAGAGGTACGATACCGATATCGGGCAGCGCGGCGTGCGCCTCTCTTCCGGGCAAAAGCAGCGGCTCAGCATCGCGCGGGTGTTCCTCAAGGATCCGCCCGTCCTGATCTTTGACGAGGCCACCAGTGCGCTGGACTACGAGAGCGAAAAGGTGATCCAGGGCTCGCTGGAGAGCATTGCCAAGGGGCGGACCACGTTCGTGATCGCCCACCGGCTGAGTACCATCCGCAACGCGCAACGGATCGTGGTGATGGCCGAGGGCGGCATCGCGGAGCAGGGCACCCATGAGGAGTTGCTGGCGACGAACGGGTCGTATGCGTATTTGTACAGTATGCGGTGAGAAGGGGGCGCGGGGCGAGGCGGGCGATTGGCAAAGGTGTTGTTGATTACGGTCTTCTGGCCCTCACCCCCACGATCGTAACGCGTAACGAGCGCGTCCGCGCCCCCTCTCCCACAAAGTTGTGGGAGAGGGGGAAGGCGGAACTCGCCTCGGAGGCGAGCTTCGTCGGGGGTGAGGGCGTTCGCGGCTCTGGCTGCTGGCGCTGCATTTGGCGCGGGCAGGCTATGGCGGGCGAGACGCCCGCCCTCCATGCAGATGCGGGGGGGCGGGGGCTGCCACGGGGGGCAGCCCCTACAGGGGCGGGGGGGCGAGGCGGGCGATTGGCAAAGGTGTTGTTGATTACGGTCTTCTGGCCCTCACCCCCACGATCGTAACGCGCAGCGAGCGCGTCCGCGCCCCCTCTCCCACAACTTTGTGGAGAGGGGGAAGGCGGAACTCGCCTCGGGGGCGGGTTCCGCCGGGGGTGAGGGCGTTCGCGGCTCTGGCTGCTGGCGCTGCATTTGGCGCGGGCAGGCTATGGCGGGCGAGACGCCCGCCCTCCATGCAGATGCGGGGGGGCG
>Ga0334886_1000257_pt1 | contig 88785 bp, 77 predicted proteins | sample GraSluR1_MG_9_FD_207232 | JGI IMG/M metagenome (GOLD analysis project Ga0334886, IMG submission 207232) | Sludge microbial communities from methane-producing bioreactor in Wageningen University, Netherlands - Granular Sludge_27_06-R1 | ecosystem: Engineered > Bioreactor > Anaerobic >...
GGACATCCTTCTGTATCGCCGCGGCATCCATTTTGGCAAAAGTGACACGCGACCATGTTATGCGGCGCTGGGCGGAGATATATCCCGAATACGGATTTGAAAAGCATAAAGGGTATGGAACTCCCGGGCATATACAGGCATTGAGAACATATTATCCCTGTCCCATTCATCGCCGCTATTTTGATCCGGTCAAACATTTTCGATTCCCGGACAAACCCCGGCAGAAAGACATTGGACACTGGGGCGAGAACTGGGCGATCTATTATCTGATCCTGAAAGGATACCGCTTCATTACACGCAATTATCACGGCAGCAATAAAGGTGAGATCGATATTATCATGTATAATGGTGAACACTACATCATGGTCGAGGTAAAAACATCTTTCACTAATGATATTTATGACACGGCAGAGCGTATTTCGGTAGAAAAAACACAGAAAATGATGCAGGCTGCAGAACATTATTTTTATGATTTGAATATCTCGGAATATCATGTTAGATTCGATGCGGTCATCATATCCGGCAACAATTGGTTTAAACCGCAGATTGACCACTTTGAGAATATTATCGGATAAAGGGTAAAAAATGACAGAAAACAAGAACGTCCCGGTGCAGACGGAAGAGAAAAAGAATAAAAAGAAAAAACGCGTATTCGCCACGAAAAAAGAGAAAGTTATCTACGAAATAAAATCCTGGACCATCATTATCCTGGTTGTCTGGGTCATACGGACCATGATCTTTTGCAATTATATCATTCCCACGGGTTCAATGGAAAATACTATGATGACGGGGACCTTTGTAATCGGAAATCAGTTTTATTACGGAGCGCAAACACCTCATAAGGTTGCGATTCCCTTTACTCAGATCGGTTTTATGTTGCCGCATACAAAATTACCTGCTATCCGGAAGCCACAAAGTGGTGACATCGTTATCTTCGAATATCCGCAAGACAGAATGTATGATTATGTCAAACGCTGTATAGGGACACCGGGAACCACGGTTGAGATCCGTGATAAACGCGTATATGTGGACGATGTTTTATTCGAAGAAGCGCCGAAAGCAAATATTAATTACAATTATATTCAATCATCGAATCAGTCTCATCCTTATATATGGCCTTCCGGGAACGGTAACCCCGATCAATACCGTCCGGTTTATATCCCGAAGAAAGGCGATATCCTCAATCTGGATACCGCCGTTCCGGAATATGCCTACAACATTATGATCCTTGACGGGAATAAAGTTCGCTACCAATTCGGCAACTGGTTCGTCAACGGAGAAAGAAAACGCGAGTACCTTGTTAAACAGGACTACTATTTTATGATGGGCGACTACCGCGATAACAGTGCGGACAGCCGTTTTTGGGGACTGGTACCGTATTCCTATATCAAAGGCAAGCCTACTTCCGTGCAATTTCTCTTATGGGATAAAACCTGGAAGAAAGTACTTGTTATTACCGGTATGGGCTTGATCCTCTTCTATGCCTTTTTCTGGGACAGCGTCAGCAAGAAGATCAAAAAGACAAAAAAACAGAGTCCTTCCAAACAATAAAAATATTTTTATAACAAACGGCAGATATGCCGAAATCATGATGCGAGACAGCTTATGAATAAATACGTTGCTCCTCCGTACCGTATTAAAATGGTTGAACCGATCCGGCAGATATCGCGGGAAGAAAGAGAAGATTATCTGCGTAAAGCGTATAATAATCTTTTCCTTGTTCCGAGTGAGGCCGTATATATCGATCTGCTGACCGACAGCGGTACAGGAGCGATGAGTCATTTCCAATGGGCGGCGATGATGCGGGGAGATGAGGCATACGCCGGCAGCAGCAGTTTCTACCGCTTCGAGAGGACGGTTCGCTCCATCACGGGATACCGGCATGTGATACCGGTCCATCAGGGACGCGGAGCCGAACAGGTCCTTCTGCCCTTGCTGGTTAAAAAGCCCGGCATGTATTTTATCAGTAATATGCATTTTGATACTACGCGCGCGCATGTGGAACTGGCCGGAGCGCGTGCGCTGGACTGTGTTATTGCCGACTGTTTTGATATTGACAAGTATCATCCCTTCAAGGGGAATATGGATACCGGAAGATGCGAAGATCTGATCAAAAAACATACACCGGAGAATATTGCCGGTATTATCATGACCCTTACCAATAATTCTGCCGGTGGACAACCGGTCAGCATGAATAACCTTCGGGAAGTAAATACATTGGCGAAAAAATATCGTATACCTCTGATCATGGATGGTGCCCGATATGCGGAGAACGCGTGTTTCATCAAAGACAGGGAAACAGGGTATGCTGACAGGGATATCCGTGATATTGCGCACGAGATGTTCGATTGTACCGACATCTTCATGATGAGCGCAAAAAAAGACGGATTGGTCAATATAGGCGGTTTGATCGCGATCAGGGACGATGACGCTTTGTTCAGGGCCTGTCAGGTGCGTACGGTTGCCTATGAAGGATTCCCCACATACGGCGGTATGGCGGGCAGGGATATGGAAGCCCTCGCCGTTGGTCTTGAAGAAGGTCTGGACATCGATTATTTACGCCACCGTCTTGATCAGGTCCGCTATCTTGCCGACAAGCTCCGGGACGCGGACATTCCCATTCAATATCCGGCCGGCGGGCATGCCGTTTTTGTGGAATGCGGCCGCATTTGTCCCCATATTCCTTATGAACGTTTTCCCGCACAAGTGATGTGTAACGAACTGTATCTTGAAGCAGGTGTCCGCGCGATCGAAGTAGGATCTCTTTTATTGGGGAGAGATCCCGAAAGCGGGGAAAATATAAAGAGTCCCTTTGAATGGATGCGTCTCTCCATCCCGCGCAGGACCTATACATACGCGCATTTGGATATCGCAGCTGAGGCAGTTATCGCGGTCCGTAAAAAAAGCAGTCAACTCCGCGGACTGATCTTTGAGTATGAACCTCCCGTTTTGAGACACTTTACATCCAAAATGAAATACGAATCATGAAGATTATTAAGTTCTTAAGGCATGATTGTATCAATTATATCGAAAAATTGAATTTATCAGCCGAAAATATAGTTTTTTTCAGAAAGAAAAATTTGCGTTTATATCCTATTAAATAAAGATAAAATATTTATTAAGATGCCGCCGTTTTTCTTGTATTTATAACATTTCGAATTTTAGATAATAAACATTCAATTAATTCATAACTGGCCCTATTGCTTAGCATATCAGCTTGTTGTAATTTTCTCATGAAAAAAGGGAAAGGTATCGAAATGAAAAAAATAACTTTGTTCTTCGTTTGTATAATGATGACGGCGTTCGTATTTGCAGCTCCGGGAACGATCCATTTGGTTTTTGCAAATGCAAATACAAACTATGTGGAAGATAAAGCGTATTATTCCTTTGATGTCCAGGCATGGATAGATGGAGAAAGCGATGTCCTTGGAGACGGGATGGTTTACATTGAATATCCGACCGAAATATTTAATGATATTGTTGTATACGAACAGAAAGTATCCGTGACCAAGACAGGTATTCTGGCGGAAATATTTCAACCTCTGGAAATGGACCTGTACAACATCGTTAATGTGATCGATACGAGATCAGATGTATTTGCGATCACGTTTGGTTCGGTCTTTAACAGTTCCAGCGGCGGATCTTTAAAAGATTATTATACGCCCGTTTCAAATGATATGAACAATCCTTCCGACCTTTTTCATGTTGTGATCGAAGCCGCTTCGGCAGGATCGGGAAATGTATCGTTTGCATCCGGTATACCCGGCATGGATCAATTATACTTCAATTATGAATGGGAAACATTCAGCGGCGGTCTGGATGTCAGTGCGGCAATTGCAGCGGTACATGTTGTTTTCGATACCGAACCGGTCGATCCCGATCCCGATCCTGAACCCGATCCCGAACCGCAAGCGGAAGGATATGTGATCCTTGCCTCTTTGACGGCGGACATGAAGAAGTCGGATGTCAATATCAACTGGGCAACATCCAGTGAGACCGACAATGCCGGATTTGTGATCAAACGTTCAGTGAATGGGGGAGAATACAGCGTTATTACCAGCTATGAGACCAATAATGCGCTCCTGGGACAAGGCACAACAACGAAAAGGACCCGTTACAGCTATACGGATAAAAATGTCGCCTCGGGAGCTGTATATTCCTACGTTCTTGAAAGTGTCGATATCTACGGTAACGCAAACGCTTTTGATCCTGTAAGTGTAGGAAGTACTGTTGCAGAGGAAGAAAAGAGAACACCTCCGGGAAGAAAGAAAGTCATGATCACCGAGAACTTTGCGCTTGAAGCCAGCTATCCGAACCCCTTTAACCCGCAATTCGTCGTTCCATTCAGCCTGAGTTCTGCGCAACATGTTGATATCAGACTCTATGACATGTCCGGGAAACTGGTCAGCAACATTGCTTCCGACCACTATCAGGCCGGTCATTATAGCCTGAATGTCAACTGCGATCATCTTGTGAGCGGTGTCTATCTCCTCATTACCAATGCGGACGGACAACGGTCAACACAAAAGATGCTGCTCGTGAAGTAAAGGAATACTGCAAAGAGAGAGAGCTATAAAGAGAGAGAGTATAAGCGGTACCGGTTCAAATGGTACCGCTTTACGTTTTAGGATGATTTTTTTTATTAAGATAGTTTTCCTGTTGCATTTTTTGTTCTTTCATAATATTTTCTAACGCAATTCAGAAGTATGTAATTGCAAACATTAGTAAAGTACTAATAATAAAGGAGCAAAAAATGAAGAAACTGTTAAAGATCATGATATTATTTATACTGACCGTGTCTTTTGCTTTTTCGGTACCCGGAACCTTACATCTCATTTATACTAACGGACAGGCTGTTGAGGAAAACGGCAATTTGTATTATGACTTCGATATTCAGATATGGCTTTCGGAAGGGAATGAGATCCTTAGCAGTGGTATGGCTTACGTGCAATATCCTGTAGATGTTTTCGGACAAACCGTTGTAATGAACAATAAAGTCAATGTGACCCGTACGGGGATCCTCGATGTTATTCTTCCCGATCTGAATATCGATCTGTATGACGTGATCACCAATGATACCTACAGTAATTGTTTTGCAGTTACTTTCGATGCCTATTTTGCCGGTAATAACAGTTTAAAACAGTTTTATGAAGAAGTGTCGACCGACCCGCTTGCCCCCTCGGATCTGTTCAATATCCGCATCGATGTGGCGGCGCCGGGAACAGGTTATGTCCTCTTCCCCTCAAGTATTCCGGGGACAGAAAGCCTGTATTTTAATTTTTATTATCAAACCTTTGACGGCGGCCTGGATTATTCACAGGCCATTGAAGTCGTGGATATCGAGGAAGATGTTCCCGGTCCTGAAGGTTCTGTCAATTTTCAGAGTTTGACTGCAGGCTGGAAGAAGAACAAACTTGAGATCAAATGGACAACCCGAAATGAAGTTGATCTTGCCGGTTATGTATTAACCCGCAGCAGTGACGGCGTTAATTATACCGAGATCGCCAGTTATGTTAATATCCCCGGACTGGCAGCAAAAGGCGGAAATGGTATTATCAAATATGATTATGTAGACGAAACAGCCGTTTCGGGCGCCTCGTACATGTACCAGCTTGCATGTGTTGATATCTATGATAATGTCATCACGCTTGGTTCCGTACAGGTTGGCAGTGGACTATTATTTAATGTTGCTGCAAGCTATCCCAACCCCTTCAACCCAAGTTTCACCCTGCCCTTTGAACTGTACGGCACACAGGAAGTTGATATACGGCTTTATAACGCATCCGGACAACTTGTTCGTCATATCGCGAACGGAAACTATCCTGCGGGACAATATGCTTTCAGTGTGCATTGCGATGACCTGAGCAGTGGCGTTTATATTCTCAAAGCAATGATAAGCGGACAGGAATCGACCCAGAAGATGCTTTTGGTGAAATAAACCATACTCTCTCTTATAATGAAAAAGCCCCTTGAATACAGGGGCTTTTTTTATGGGATCCGTTTCATCTTGGCAATGAAAAAACCGTCGCTTCTAAAGTAATGCGGTAAAATGGTCAACATGGTATTGATCGTACCGGATGGAAATTGAATGCCGAATGCTTTCAGATCGTTATTAACCGGGACGAGCATAAATTCGGGATGTTTCGCCAGAAAATGTTCAATTTGTTTTTCGTTCTCATCCGGGATTATTGAACAGGTCGCATAAACCAGATATCCGCCGGTTTTAACCAGACAGGCATATTTGTCAAGAATATCTCTTTGCAGGCCCACATAATGATCTAATTTTTCAGGCGTAAAGATCCATTTTCTGTCCGGTTGTCTGCCGTAGACACCGGATCCCGAGCAGGGTGCGTCGATCAGAAGAATATCCGCTTTTGCCCGGAACGTGTTTTGAATATTCCTCAGTCCGGTAAGAGCAAGGCTATTTATTCCGGCACGGGCGGCACGCACCTTCAGTTCTTTTAAACGCTCCGCATACAGATCGCTGGCAATGATCCTGCCCTTGTCTTTCTGCAAAGCTGCCAGATGCAGGGTTTTACCCCCGGCACCGGCACACAGGTCGATCGCGAGATCATGTTCTTTCGGATTGCAAACGTATCCAACCAACTGACTGCTTTCATCCTGAAACTCAAAGAATCCCTTCCTGTAAAGAGGATGACCGCTTAACTGAATATATTTATCCGATCGCAGGGCATCCGGAGCCATGTTTCCGGGGCGGAGGGAATATTCTTTTAAGGCCTTGACCAAATCCCGGGCGGTCGTTTTCAGTGTGTTTGCACGGATATGCAGACCGCGTTGTTCATGCAGGTCCTTAAGGCAGTTAAGAAGTTCTGCATTGGGATATGCAGAACGGATCTTATCCCATACAAATTCCGGGAGAGACCAGCGGAGCGCCGGATGATCGGGAATATTTTCCCGGAAAACATATTTTTCAATATAGCTGCTTATATTGTCGTTGATCTTGAATGCGATCTGTTTTGCCTCTTCCGGAAAAAGACGCTTAAAGGCGTGAACAACATAAAGATCAGCAGACAACTCCTTTTCATCCGGTGCATTATTGCGGATCTGCCAATCATAAAGACGAAGATTCCGGATAATATCATAGAATAACAATTCAATGAAGGAACGGTCTTTTGAGCCGAGGTATTTCCGTTTATGGAAATAAATTTGCTTGATACGTTCCGCGGGTGTTTTTAAGCGAAACCATTCGGCAAGCAACTCTGCCGTATGATTCAATAAAAGAGGTGCGTTCTTTAAGACTGTCATTTTAGATAGACCAGCTTTCTGCTGACCGTAGCTTTAGGTGTTGCCAGACGGTAAAGATAGATGCCCGATGGCAGGGAGTTCATTTGCAACAGGAGTCGATGCTCTCCGGCGGGTCTGTGGTCCCGGAGAGGCGTTGCGATGACTTCACCCTTAAGACTGATGATATCCAGTCTGACCGGGGTCTCTTCTGACAGGTAAAAATCAATAAAGCAGTCATCGTTAAACGGGTTCGGATAATTTTGAGATAAACGGATGCTGGAAGGGACGATATCCCGAAGCGACGAATACGCTGCGCCGCGGGTCATGACCATCCGGTCGAAAAGCAGTTCTCCCGTATAGGGAGCGGTCTGTGTGGTTTCACCGGGTTTCATGATAATATAGATCTTTTCAACCTGGACCGGCGGGGTCGGATTGATACCCACAGGCACTCTCATGGTCCCCCAGGAGGGTCCCCAGTCCGCGGGACGAGGCTGCATTAACATCGTATAGGTACGTCCCGTCGCATCCCGGCAATTCAGGCGGAATTCAAATGTCTTCTCATCCGTTTTTACCGTCATGAAAATCGAATCTGCAAGATGGTTGAACAATATGGGTTTATTAAGGTATACAGCTGCCGAACTGCCCTCATATTTATAATGCAGACGAAGCACATCCCTTCCGTCAATATGTTCCGTGCTTAAACCCGAAGCACTCATATCAAGCTGACTTGATACGAGAGAAAAGCCCGCAGTATCCTCAAAGGTTTCAAGAGTATGGATGCCGGGATCTTCCATGACCGTAACGAGGATACTGTCGCGCAAGCCGAAAATATCCGCTATCAGAAAACCCGTACCCGGAGATCCGTTCGCGGTAAAAACATGTCCTTCCACACTGCCGCCGCTGCCAACATATTCCCATGATAAAGCGCCTGCTTCAATGATCACGGGAATGTCTTCCTCGGTATGAGCCGAAAAAGCCGGTGTGATCGATTCGCCGGGATACATGAGCAGTGCGTGATATTTGAAAGAAAATCCGCCGAGCACCGGGGGTTCCGACTGAGAGATATAATACCGTGGACCTTCATTAACACGTACACTGATCGTGCCTTCCGCGGGAATATGGAAAGCAATTGTTGTCCCCAGATAGTTATCAACCCGGACCGCGGGTGCGGATGAGGTGATCGAAATCCCCTTTTCGCCGGTATAGGACCATGCGATCGTCAGAGAATCGCTAAAGGTCAAAATGAAACGGTCATTCGCCGTTTCCGAAGAGATGGGTCGCGCTGCACCGCTTCGCCCGATCAAGGTTTTCAAAGCATGATAGGCGGGCTTGGGATCACGGTTAAATTCCAACAGACCGAAATGATGTTCGGGTTCTGCCGGGTTTGTTCCGTCATTTTTCAGATCGTAATAAATCGCTGTCTTTATCTGTGGGTCAAGCAAACAACTCAGGAACATGCGGCTGACATACATTGCCTGTGTGGACAGGCTGATATTCGGCCAGCCCGTATGCGTGGGATATCCGAATTCGCTGAAATAGATGGGCATATCGCCGACAAAGGAACGGACCTTATCAACATAAGAGAACAATTCATATTCGGGACGATAGGCAACCTGATAAAGATGAAAGGAAACGGCATCCATAAAGGAAGCGCCGCCGGCAGAAAAAACATCCCGGATAAAATCAAGACCCTCAATAAAAGGATAAGGGTTTCCGATAGCAGGGGAGGTTGCACAACCGATCACGATCACGGAAGAATCGATGGCCTTAATGGCTTCATACGCCGTTTGAAGCATGGCAAAATAATCGTCGGGATCCGGTTCGGGGGTCCAGAACAATACCCCGTGATTCGGTTCATTCCATATCTCAAAATGCTTTACACCCATGGGAGCGAAATGGCCGACAAGAAATTGGCAGTAACGTGCATAAGCGATCCGGTTTGCTTCGCTTACAACACCGCTTCCGGCATTCGGGGCATAGATCGTATTGTTGTAATTCAATATCATATAGATGTCAATACCGCGGGACAGGGCTTCCTGCACATAGAAATCAACCTGATACGGTATTGCGAAAACACCCGAATCACGTTCAACATCCATCCAGAGACATTCGTCACGAATGATCCGGATACCGGCCTCACGGCACAACTCAAGCTGCTCAATAACAGCTGCGGAATCCATATCTGCGCGGTAAAACTGACCGAAATGTGTCTGGACACCGTAAAAAGGTTCTTGCGCGGTCAGATGGCTAATGCACATAAGAACGAACAAGCAAATCTTCTGCTTCATACTTAACTTCCTTATGCTTTCATTTAAATGTAAAAAGTTTATTTACTGATTCAAAGCGGCAGTTTTTAAAAAGTGATGATTAATTGATGCCATTTGTGTTTAATTTTTCTTATTATTGGTACATGAAAAAAAGAACTCACATATCCGCTGCGGGAATATTGATCATATTTTTATTCCTTGCGGCTTGCGGTCAGTCGCGTCATAATGAATTGACCTACCGCTATATTCCGGGCGAGGATGCCACCGAACTGGATTCTCTGAAACTGTGCCTTCTCAGTGATCCGGGAACCGAAATGATGGTCCTGTTTCCGGATTCGCATCGTGTCACTATCCGCTATAACCGCTTTCACACGCATCAGCAGGTCATCGAAAGGCATTTCCTGCAGAACGGATACGCAATCGAATTATTATCGAAAAAACCTGTCGGGGGAAAACACGCTTCGTGGAGAAAAAAGTAAAGGCTATCGGACTCTTTTCGGGAGGATTGGATTCCGTACTGGCTGCCGCATTGATGAGAAAACAGGGCGTTGAGGTCATTGGACTCTTGGTACGTACCGGTTTTGCCGCATTCAGGGAAATATCCAACGAAGAAAGAACGGACATTAGCGATGTCGCCGAGACACTGGGTATTACTTTACGTGTAGCGGATATCCGGGATACATACTGGCAGACGCTTTTATATCCGCAATACGGCTACGGTAAACACATGAATCCCTGTATGGATTGCCATTTGCACATGATCCGGACCGCCGCCAATGTGATGCGTGAAGAAAAAGCGGATTTTGTTTTCACCGGTGAGGTTGTGGGGCAGCGGCCGAAGAGTCAGCTGTCGCATCAAATGAATATTATCCTTCGTGAAAGCGGTATTGAGGACCGGTTACTGCGGCCGCTGTCCGCACTGCGCCTAAAACCGACCATTCCCGAAAAAGAAGGATGGATCGACCGCTCCCAATTGAAAGGTTTTTACGGACGTCAGCGCGGACCCCAGCTTCAGCTTGCAAAAGAGCTGGGCGTCGAACATCTGGCCGTCGCGGCAGGGGGTAATTGTTTTCTGATCAACGAGGATTTTAGCCGTCGTTTTAAAGATCTTCTCGATCAATACGGGAAAGAAGACTTTCCGAAACACGAAGTACCGCTCTTGCGCATCGGGCGGCATTTCCGGATCTCCCCCGGAGCGAAGATCGTTATCAACCGGGATGAAAAGGAGCATGAAATGCTTCAGGCTTTCAAGTCCGGTCATTATGTCTTTGAACTGCTTGACGTGATCGGGGCATCGGGGATCGGAAGCGGTCCGTTCCGGGAAAGGGACATGGAACTGGCTGCGCGACTTTTAAGCCGTTATTCAAAAGCGCTTCCGGGTCAGTCCGTACGGGTCCGGGTCACATACGAAGAAAATGATGTGGAAATGCATGTCCTACCCATGGAAAAAAAAGACCCTCTTATCGATAAACTGCGTATTTAAGTAAAAAAACCCAAAAAAACGGATTTATGAAGCGAAATGCATGAACTTTTTATTTGAAAAACACTATAATAGTATTAGTTTTTCGTGGTTTGAGGGTTGCCGTAGCAACTCATTTTTTTATGTTTACTTTTGAGGAAAAATAATGTTACAAACGATCCGGAATACACTCAATACTCTCTTTGAACAGCAGGAATGGGATCTGACATCCTTTGTTGTTGAACGCCCCCGGAGCGGAGAACACGGACATGCCAGTACAAATGTTGCATTGACCCTCACCAAACAATTAAAACGTAAGCCGATGGATATTGCCGCCGAGATCACAGTCATTCTGCGTGATAAGCTTAGCGGTATCGAAAAGATCGAAATACACGCACCGGGTTTCATCAATTTCTTTTTTGATATTTCTTATTTTCAGAGTATTGTAAAAAAGATCAGAGAGGAGAAAGAAAGTTTTGCAAAAGATTATGTCGGTGAGGGCAAATCCGTTCAGGTCGAATTCGTTTCCGCGAACCCCACCGGTCCCCTGACCATCGGACACGGGCGCCAGGCAGTGCTGGGTGATGTGATCTCGCGCATTTTGGAATGGCACGGTTATAATGTTACACGCGAATATTATTTTAACGATGCGGGACGCCAGATGCGCATGCTGGGGCTTTCGGTATATGCCCGCTACCGCCAATTGCTGGGAGAAGAACTGACCCTGCCCGAAGGCGGGTACGAAGGCGAATATATTCTTGATATCGCCGGACATATCCGTGAAAAATATGGCGATGAAAAAAACAAGAACGATCTGGACCTTTTTATTGAATTTGCATCCCGTCATATCTTTGAGGATATCCGTCAAACACTCCAGCGTCTCAGGATCGGTCATGATGTGTATTATAATGAAAAAGATCTCTATACCGGCGGAATGATCGACGAGGTGTTGGACGAACTGAAAAAGAAAGATGTTATATATGAAGCCGATGGGGCTGTCTGGTTCAAAGCAACTTTGTTCGGTGCTGAAAAGGACCGTGTCCTTGTTAAAAATACGGGTGAACCGACCTACCGCCTTCCGGATATTGCTTATCACCGGGAAAAGATCCGCCGGGGATTCAATCTTATTATCGATATATTCGGGGCGGATCATCATGCAACCTATCCGGATGTCAATGCTGCCTTAAGAGCCTTGGATTATGACACTTCACATATACGGGTCCTTCTTCATCAGTTCGTTACATTGACCCGCGATGGAGAGAAGGTCAAAATGTCCACCCGAAAAGCGAATTTCATTACATTGGATGAACTGATCGATCTGGCCGGTCCGGATGTGGTGCGCTATTTTTACGTCATGCGCAATATGGATTCACATCTGAATTTTGATATCGCACTGGCACAGAAAGAAACGGATGAAAATCCCGTATTCTATCTGCAGTACGCACATGCCAGAATGTGCAATATCTTATTGCACAGTGCCGAGAAACAGATCGCATCCTATGAGGATGGTGATCCGGGTCTGCTGACCGAGCCCGAGATCATTACACTGATCGATTGCCTGACGGAATACAGGGAAGTGATGACCTTATGTCTGGAAACTCTTGAACCGATGCATCTTACGAACTATCTTTACCGTCTTGCAACCGCATTTCATAAATTTTATTCGGTCCATCGGGTCGTGACGGAAGATATTGCTTTATCAAAAGCCCGATTGCAGCTTATTGAAGCCGTAAAGATCATTCTGGCTTCAGGTTTGAATTTATTGGGTGTACGGGCACCCGAAAAAATGTAGCGGAGGTATTATTAATGCAGTTTCGGGGTATAATTTTGTTAATGATCTTGTCGGTCTTCAGTATCGGATGCTTTTCCGGCGGACAGGAATTGGTCGAAAAAAACAATCCCGTATCACAGTCTAAAAAACACGAAGAGAAAAAGGAACATGATGAACATCATGTCATTACGGAAGTCACGGAATTTTATGAAACGGCTGATTTTTTAACTCCCTTCGATCAGCATCTGACGCAGGCCAAAGTACATTATGTCGATGCCCTGATCGCGCAGGATGAAAATGATTCACTGGAAGTCGAATTCCAGTTAAGCATCGTATTTGAGATCCTTGCCCGTATTGAATCGTATAATACCATGGATGAGATCCAGTACGGCCAGTTCCGTGTTTTTACCGATAAGATCGTACGTGAATTTCAGGATTACGACCCGCAAATGCGCGCGCTGCATGAACAGTTCACGCTTTCGGACCTGCAATCGGCCATGCAAAACCTGACCGATGAATATTTTTCCGGATTTGATGATAAGGATTATATCGTTTTGGAAGACCGGGACGGTCACTTGCCTATTATCATCAACAACCGTGTCGAATCCGCGATCAAAATGTTCCAGACCCGCCGTCGCGGAGACATGCAGAACTGGATCCGGGAAAAAGCCGTATACGAACGTTTGTTCCGCTCCATTCTTCGTGATAACAATGTCCCCGAAGAATTTATCTATTTAAGTATGCTGGAGAGCGAACTGAAGACGGACGCGCGCTCCTATGTGGGCGCAATGGGACAGTGGCAGTTCATGGACTATACGGCAAAGAGTTTCGGACTAAAAATGGATTACTGGGTGGATGAACGCCGGGATCCGATCAAATCAACGGAAGCGGCTGCGAGATATTTATTATATCTTTATGAAGAATTCAATGACTGGTATCTTGTCATGGCTGCTTACAATGCGGGTGAAGGACGTGTCGGACGGTCCATCCGTTACGAGCGTACCCGGGATTACTGGAAGCTGCGTACGCTTCCAAGGGCCACTCGTAATTACGTCCCCTATATTCTGGCCGTTGCCGCCATCAGTATAGAACCCGAAAAATACGGATTTACGAATGTTTCGCCCTTGCCAACCTGGGGGGATTTTGATACGCTGACTTTAAATCAAAGTTATGAACTTGAAACGATCGCCCGAGCCTGCGGTGTGTCCTATAACCGGCTTCGCGATCTGAATCCGGAATTACGGAAACTGATCACTCCGCCCTATAATTATGTGATCCGTCTTCCAAGGGGGACACGCAATGTGCTTGCAAGAGAGATCAACGCCATGGAAGCGGCACCCACGCATGTTGTTTACAACGTCCGGTCCGGTGATACCTTATCCGAAATAGGTATACGCTACAGTGTGACGGTACAGGATATTGTCCGGACGAATAAACTGGATGATAAGTCACGTATATTTGTGGGTCAGAAACTGATCATACCCCAGGGAGGAGCATCCTATCAGCCCTCCGGTACCACACAAAGCAGACCCGCGGCAAGCGCTGCAACCGGTAAGCCCGATCTTTCCGCATCACACCGGAAGATCGTCTATGTCGTAAAACCCGGTGATACACTTGGCGAGATCGCCGAAATTTACGATACCCGTGCTTCACGTATCCGGGTCTGGAACGGACTGGTTTACGGGGAACACATTTATCCGAACCAGAAACTGAATATCTGGGTCCCAAAAGGTGAAACCTATGAAACCGTAAAGCAATTTTATACGGTCAAAGCGGGAGATTCGTTCGAAAAGATCGCCAGGAATTACGGTATAACGGTGAATGATCTGAAAAAACTGAACCCCGGTATGAACTATTCAAGGATCTATCCCGGAGATAAGGTCAGAATTCAATAAAAATCACTTGCATAAACTTAAAAAACAAATTATTTTAGGCAGCTATGAGAAAAGCAGACATAATAAAAGAAATATCGGCAGCTACAGGCTTAACCCAGGTTGAGACTGAAGCGGTAATCGAAGGCTTTATTTCCGTTGTAAGCGATGCTTTGATTCGCGGAGAACGGGTTGATCTTAGGGGATTCGGAAACTTTATCCTGAAAACCCGGAAATCAAAAGCGGCACGAAATATCTCCACGGGTGAAACCGTTCACGTTCCGGAGCACTATTTGCCCTTTTTTAAGGCCTCTGAATCACTGAAAGAACGGGTAAACCGGAATTTGGGTAACGAGTAACAAGGAGATAGGTTCATGCCCTGCGGGAAAAAGAGAAAAAAGATCAAGATCCGGACTCACAAACGCAAAAAACGTTTGAGAAAGAATCGTCATAAAAAGAAAAAATAAGTAATCCATCAAAGAGGCTGTCAACAGCCTCTTTTTTATTTTAGACAAAAAAACCTTTAATCATAGAGCACTTTTAAGTATTTTCCGAAAGCATGTTACAGATCTACAGCATTTCAGACATGACCGACCTGATCAGGAACAAACTTGAGAGGGAAATTCCGGATGCCTTGCTGCGCGGAGAGATTTCGGAATGCAAATTCCATGGCAGCGGACATATCTATCTGATGCTCAAAGATGCGGGGGCCGTTCTGCCCGCCGTGATCTGGCGGAATACGGCACAGCAATTGCCAACGCTTCCGGCGGTAGGAATGGACGTGATCGTTTACGGTCGTCTTAATGTCTACCCTCCGCAAGGTAAATATCAGTTCATTATTCAGACCCTGCAGGACGCGGGACGCGGAGAATTGTATGTCCGTTTCGAAGCGCTGAAAGCCAAACTGATCGAAGAGGGTTTGTGTGATCCCTCACGAAAAAAACCGCTTCCGGCCTTTCCCTCGCATGTGGGCATTGTCACCAGTGAAAGCGCGGCCGCCCTGCAGGATATGCTGCGTATTTTCAGTCATGAAGCAGCTCACGTGCGCCTTACCCTTTCACCGGCTCAGGTTCAGGGCAAAGGTGCCGCACAATCCGTACGCGATGCACTTGAACTGCTGAAAGACACCGTCAAGCCGGATTGTGTCATCTGCGCACGCGGCGGCGGTTCGATCGAAGATCTCTGGGAATTCAACGATGAAGCCCTTGCGCGATATATCGCGGATTATCCCATCCCGCTGATCACGGGGATCGGTCACGAGACCGATCATACCATTGCGGACCTTGTATCCGATCATCGTGCATCCACGCCCACCAATGCCGCCGAAACGGTTTGCAAATACTGGCGGGATGTTCGCAATACTCTGAATCAATATGATGCCTCATTGGCCTCATTTGCGGAAGGATATATCGACCGGCATTCACGCAGACTGCTGGAACTGCAGCGCTATCTGTCATCCAGGAGAATATTTGAAACCCTTGCCGCATGGGATGAAAGGATCGATGCATCGATGAATCGCCTCATCAGGGGAACAAGTGATCATTTCAGATATAAAAATACACGATATGAGGGTCTGCGGAACACTTTACTGGCATATTCGCCCATGCAGGTCCTGAAAAAAGGCTATGCCCTGGTGCGTGACAAGCACAATGCGCTGGTCGCTTCCGTCGGCGGATTGAGATCGGGCGATGATATCCGCATTGAATTCCATGACGGATTTGCGGAAGCCGGAGTAAAGAGCCGGAAAGAAAAAGGACATAAAAAAGATGAATGAAAAAAAGACATTTGAAGAAGCTATGCGTGAACTCGAAGCCATTGTAAAACAGATCGAGGATGAGAACACACCGCTGGAGACCATCCTGGAACTGTATGAAAAAGGGTCGGAACTCAGCACCTACTGTCAGGATATTTTATCTAAAACAAAATCCAGACTGGAGGTCATCCGCCAGAGCGCGGAAGCGGAAGGAGAAGGAACGAAATGAAAAAGTATATCCTGCCGGTCTTGTTATCCTTGTTCGTGCTTTTCTCCTGCGGAGATCACAAACCGCTTGCCGGTGGCAGCGATATCGCGATCATGACCCTGGTGAACGACGATCTCTGGGACTATATCCAGGAAGATCTCCGGTCACGGGTGGAATATGAGATTCGGACGCCGCAGATCGAACAATTATTTTATTTTTCACGTTTTCAACCCGAAGATTATAGGCAATACCGTGATGATAAACTTGTTTTGCTGATCGCAACATTGGACGGCAAGGACAGGATCTCAAAATTCATTCAGGCAAGTCTCAGCGAGTCTGTGCGTGAACAGGTCGCCTCCGGTGAGCGTGTCTTTTTCCATGAATACAATAAGTTCGCACGCCGTCAGACCTATATGTTGCTGCTGGCGAACAACCGGGAAGAAATGCTGGAATATATTAAAGAAGGCGGGGGCGCTGCGCTTTACCAGGCCGTGAACAAAGGTTTTCTGTCTTCACAGTTCGAACAGTTATACCACACCGCGGAAGAGAAAGCGCTTTCGGATGCCCTTTTCGATCAATACGGTTTCTCATTCCGCCTTCCGCTCGATTATCAGATCCTGGAAGTTGATACCGCACGGAATATCCTCCTGCTGGGACGTGCGCGTCCGCAGCGGAATATCCTTGTTTACTGGTACGAAGGCGGGTTCAACCGCGTGATCGATCAGGAATGGGCTCTGCGCATGAAATACTGGCTCATGCAGAACATGATGGACAGGATATACGTCGAAAAATCCTACGCGCGCTACCGTACCGTCGAATGGGGCGGTGTGATCGTGCACAATATCCGCGGATTATGGGGGCATCCCACCAAACTGCTGGGCGGACCCTTCAGTCTGTTCTATTTTTATGACGGAGTGACAAACCGGACCTATATCATCGACTGCATGTTATTCGCGCCCGGCGAAAGCAAAGCCGTCTATCTGCGGCAGATGGAGATCATTGCAAGTACCTTTTATACGTCAAAATAAAAGATAAAAGATAAAAGTAAAAAGATAAAAGTAAGAAAGTAGCCGGAGGCCGGTAGCCGGAAGTTGTACATGTCAGCACACAGGTAACAGTTTTATGATATAAAGCAGTCGCTATTATTTAATAGATATGCTTTTTCACCCTTATCTTTTTGCTTGACACATTCTGAAAATATCGTTAGTTTCCAAATGGTAAATTAAATAAACAAAGGGTTTCTCAGAATTTAGAAAAGAATACCAAATAAAAGAGTGTAGGGGGTATGTCTTTTTAAGTTCACGCACGAAGCCTAAACCAAGGAGGTTCTCACATGAGAAGTAAACTGTTAGTGCTTGTTTTGGCAGTCGTTTTCCTGTTCGCAGGAACGGCTTTTGCCCAAATGAGCGGAACTTATTACATTGGTGCGGCAGGGACGGCACCGGGTCCTGCAGACCCCGAATATGCCACCCTGAAAGCCGCATGTGATGCCGTAATGGCCGCCGGTGTTGGCGGTGATATCACATTCTTGATCACCAGTGATCTCACCGAACCAACCAACGTCGACCTGGCGGTGGATACCGATGGGCATACCATCGTATTCAAGCCGTTCACGGGGATCACACCCACCGTGACCTTCACCCAGGCAGGTGACAATGCCGGTAGTTCCGGTAGATGGGTGATCGGACAGCTGAACACGTCCGGCGCGCCCCTGGTCCCGACGCATAATATCGTCATTGACGGTTCGAATACTGTTGACGGCACAAGCCGTGATCTGAGCTTTGTCTCCGCTGCCGGCGGAAAGTTAGACTACAATTTCAGGATCCGCGGCAACAGTGACAATATTACAATAAAGAATTGTAATATGTCGGGAGTAGCTGCTGCCTATGCGATCTGGGTAAACCCGGTATTTACGAGTCCGGACAATTTTAACCCGGATAACCTGACCATTGAAAATTGCTCCATTTCTTCATTGACACATGTCAATGGTACGGCCATTCATGTTGCGATGTCCGGTACGACCACCGCTCCGATGGAAGGTCTTGTTGTTAAAGGCAATGATATCTTTGCGCATCAGCGGGGTGTTTTCCTGAACGGACGCACAAATGAAACGCTGATCGAAGGCAACACTTTTGAAATTAATCATACGGCTACCGGTTATGTTGCTACCGCTGTTATGGGAAACATAATTCATACAACCGGCAAGACCTATATTTTAGGAAATGATTTCAAGGTCAATGGAACAGCAAACGTAGCTGCATCGCAAGGTATGCGTGTTATTGTCGCCTCCGGCGGCGGAACCTTTATTGTTGCAAATAACTTTTTCCGTGGTTTCTCGGCTCCCAGCGCCGGCGGAACCGCTTCCGAGATAGTGGGTATCCGCTGCGGATCCGCGGTCGAAGCGTATTATAATACTTTCGTCCTGAATGATATTAACGCGGTCGCAGGAAGTATTTACCGCGCAATTAACGTTGCTGCCGGTACACCGATTATAAAGAATAACATCTTTGTGATTGAAGAAGACGATTTTTCGGCGTATGCGATCAGCGGCGCCCCGGTTAGCGATTACAACAACTTCTATTTAAAGGGCGAAACCAACGCGAAAGTACATCCGCTCTATGCTACGCTGGTAGATCTTCAGGGTGCCGGAATGGATGCAAATTCCGTTTCCAAGCCTGTTGAATTCGTAAGTGCGGACGATCTGCATCTGGCCGGTGTTTCGGTGGGTGATGGCGATCTTATTGGTACGCCCATTGCGGGAATTACCACCGATATCGATGGTGACGTACGCAGTACATTATTCCCCTACATGGGTGCCGACGAAGCGGATACAGAACTTGTTCCGCCGCCCCCTGCCGTATTCTTTTCGGAATACATTGAAGGATCAAGCTATAATAAAGCGCTTGAGATCTACAACGGAACGGGAAAAGATATTGATCTAAAGAATTTCCGGATTGCACAGTCTGCCAACGGTGGCGGCTGGGCATATTGGAAAACATTTCCCGATAGCACCATATTGGCTGCCGGTGACGTTTGGGTCATTGTTGAAAGCAGAGTCAATGCGGCTCTCTTCGACCCGGCCGATGCCGATGAATCGTTCAATGCCGGAGTTGTCGGTTTTAATGGCGATGACGCCCGGGCCATTGAATGGACTTACGATGACGGTACAACATGGGTCATGCTGGACGTGATCGGTATTCCCACGGAAAGAGGCACAGGCGGCGGCTGGGAAGTTGCCGGCGTTTATGCGGCGACCGTGGATCAGACACTGGTACGTAAAGAAACCGTTGTAAGCGGTAATACCGACTGGGCCGCTTCGGCGGGTACCGATGAAGATGATTCGGAATGGTATGTGCTGCCGAACAATGTATTCGCCTATCTCGGTTCACATCCAAGCATTCCGGAAGTGGATACCGTCAGTACGCTTGCCGACCTGATGGCGCTGGATCCCGACAGTACGATCATGATCGTATATAACGGCAGCGCCCTGGTAACATTTACACAATCATACAGAAATCAGAAGTTCATCCAGGATGAAACTGCTGCTATTCTGATCGATGATAATCTTGGTAAGATCACCACCGCGCTAAGCAGAGATGACGGTGTCAGCAACCTGAAGGGATTGACCAGTGTTTATAATAATATGGTTCAATTCTTACCTGCAGGCAATGCCAGTGTTTCTGTTCCCCCGGTTATCGTTCCTGCCGAACTGAGCCTGGCGGAATATATCAGTGATTATGATGATTACAAAGCGCAGCTTGTAACATTAAAAGAAGTATGGTTCGTTGATGCGGACGATACGATCACTTTTGCCAACGGACAGGTCTATAAGGTCACGGATGGTGTGGACACCATAGATTTTCGGACCAGTTTCTATGATGTGGACTATATTACGACCGTTATCCCCGTAGAAAAAATTGATCTGACCGGTATTCTGAATACAACTGCTGCGGGTAATTATATTACCGCCAGAGATCTTGATGATATGCCGCCTTTTGACAGGACCCTTGCAGGTGAATATTATATTCCTCAAGGCGTAAATCCGCAGGGATTTGCATCCTTAAAGGATGCGGTTGACCATCTGAACGCATTCGGTGTTTCCGGTCCGGTTACATTTCTGCTGGATGCCGATACACTGCGTGAAGCATCCTTTACCTTTACTGCAGACCTGGATCCGAATGAACCCGTGGTTGTCAAACCGGCACCCGGCAAAGATGTCGTTCTGATCGTTACGCCCGGCCTATCGAAGGGCAACGGTGCTCAGATGATCGGTTTTGACAAGGGTAATGTTGTCTTTGACGGAAGCAACGACGGTTCCGGAAGCCGGAATCTGCTTGTTACCACAGAGACCAATGACGCCCGCGTACCTTTCGGACTGAATACGGCGGACGCGGACAATGTCGTCATTAAAAACCTTGTTATCGAGAATATTGATCATCCGTCCGTTACGGTTAATTTCCGTTACGGTGTGGTCATTAACGATGTCGGCGGCGTCACCGGACACGTGGTAGAGAACTGCCAGGTCGGAAGTGCCGAGAAACCGATCCGCCGTGACGGTCTTGCACCGTGGGGCGGCGGCGCGACAGCGAATGAGTTCAGTTTCATCGGTAATGAGATCTATGCCGGTATTCGCGGTATTACCACGATCTATCTGGCAAATACAGCGATCGTCGGCAATACTATCAACATGATGCCCGAAACGGCCGGACATTCCGGTGTGGGTGTTCCTCCCACAAGTTCGGATGCGTACAACCACGGTATGTATATCACCGGTTGTTCCGGAGAACTGGTTATCGCGCGCAATACGGTCAATATGCTTGAGAAAGCCAACAATGCCGCTTCTTACATGATCGGTATCGCTTTCGCGGGTAACTCCGAAGCCGGTGATTCCCCGATGTATATTATCAATAACATGATCAATGTCGGTGCGGCCGATGAAACCCGTCCGGTCTATGGTATTGCTTCACGAAGCAATAACCCGATCGGTAATCTCATGATCTATCATAATACGATCCTTGTGAATGAAACCGCTTCAACGCTTGTCGGTTACGGTATCGGTACACATACGGGTACCACCGGTGCGGCAACCGTTGATCTGAAGAACAACATCATCATCAACAACCATACCGGCAATGCCGGTTCCGCCGCGATCGGTCTGACTCCCTCAGCTACGGTCCTGGTCTCCGATCAGAACGTATTGCTCGCCGATCAGGCCCTGGTGAACTTCAAGGGTACGACCTACGCGGATCTGGCTGCATGGCAGGCAACCGGTGCTGATGCGTTCTCGGTATCCAAGGACGTTGATTTTGTTTCGGCTACCGACCTGCACCTCGTAGATACGACTTCCGCGGTAGATCAGGATCTTGTAATGCCGGCGATCGGTATTGCTGCCGATATCGACGGCGATCCGCGTCCGCATCCTAACTTTGCTTACGCAGGTGCGGATGAAGGCGCAGAGATCACAGGTCCCCTTGCTGCGGGCGATTACTATATCCCGTCATTCCCAGGTACTCAGGGATTCGTGTCTCTGAAAGCTGCAGTTGATGCTGTCAATGCAATGGGAGCAGAAGGCCCCGTTAATTTCCTCTTGAATGCCGACACACTGCGTGAAGCATCCTTTACCTTTGCCGCAGACAGTCAGATCGTTGTCAAACCGGCACCCGGCAAGGATGTTGTTCTGATCGTTGCGCCCGGCGCATCGAAGGGCAACGGCGCGCAGATGATCGGTTTTGACAAGGGTAATGTTGTCTTTGACGGAAGCAACGACGGTTCCGGAAGCCGGAATCTGCTTGTTACCACAGAGACCAATGACGCGCGCGTACCGTTCGGACTGAATACGGCGGATGCGGACAATGTTGTCATTAAGAACCTTGTTATCGAGAATATTGATCATCCGGATGTAACGGTTAATTTCCGTTACGGTGTGGTCATTAACGATGTCGGTGGCGTTACCGGACACGTGGTAGAGAACTGCCAGGTCGGAAGCGCCGCTAAACCGATCCGTCGTGACGGTCTTGCACCGTGGGGCGGTGGCGCGACAGCGAACGAGTTCAGTTTCATCGGTAATGAGATCTATGCAGGTATTCGCGGTATTACCACGATCTATCTGGACAATACCGAGATCATCGGCAATACCATCAACATGATGCCCGCAACGGCCGGACATTCCGGTACGGGCGTTCCTCCCACAAGTTCGGATGGATACAACCACGGTATGTATATTACGGGTTGTTCCGGCGGACTGATCATTGAAGGCAATGTTGTTAATATGCTTGAGAAAGCCAACAATGCCGCTTCTTATATGATCGGTATCGCTTTCGCGGGTAACTCCGAAGCCGGTGATTCACCGATGTATATTATCAATAACATGATCAATGTCGGCGCAGCCGATGAGACCTGCCCGGTTTACGGTATTGCTTCACGAAGCAATAACCCGATCGGTAATCTGGCGATCTATCACAATACGATCGTCGTCAATGATACCGAATCGGATAAGGTCAGCTATGGTATCGGTACACATACAACTACCACCGGTGTCGCAACCATTGATCTGAAGAACAACATCATCATCAACAACCATTCCGGCAATGCCGGTTCCGCCGCGATCGGTCTGACTCCCTCAGCTGCGGTCCTGACCTCCGATCAGAACGTATTGCTCGCCGATCAGGCCCTGGTGAACTTCAAGGGTACGACCTATGCGGATCTGGCTGCATGGCAGGCAACCGAACGTGATGTGAACTCCGTATCCAAGGAAGTCACCTTCGTAGCTGCGGATGATCTGCACCTTGCCGATCCTTCGGATACCGATCTCGATCTGGTATTTGGTAAGATCGAAGGTATCGATACCGATATCGACGGTGATCCGCGCATCCATCCCGCTCTGGCATACGCCGGTGCGGATGAAGGTTCGGCATATTCACCGCCGGTCGATGTGGTCCTGAATGTCATCATGAAGGAACAGGTCAGACTTGGTGTATTGAACCTGGCTCTTGGCGTTGTTGATGTCATCGGTACATTCAATGACTGGGAAGGTACCGCCATGGCTGATTTCGATGGTGACACGACCTATTCCGTCACACTTGCCTTGTATCCTTATTCGGATCATGAATTCAAGTTCCGTATTAACGGTTCAACGGTTGAGGACATGACCCGTGAGATCACGGTCGGTACTGGCGAAAACGAACATACTTACTGGTTTAACGACGATACGCTCGAAGTGTCTGCCGTTGGTATACCTGTCGAATTCGCATTGCATCAGAACTATCCGAACCCCTTCAACCCGTCAACGACGATCAATTTTGACCTGCCAAGCGCGGCAGATGTCAAACTGATCATCTATGATATAACCGGACGCAAGGTTCGTACACTTGTGAACGGATATGTTGATGCCGGGTATAAGAAGATGGTCTGGAACGGACGCGATGATTTCGGCAACGGTGTTGCTACCGGTATGTATATCTATCGTATCCATGCGGGTGATTTTGTAGATGTCAAGAAGATGACCTTCCTGAAATAAGCAAAGCACACGCTGTAAATAAAAGAAAGGCTGTCTATGACAGCCTTTCTTTTTATAATGAACTTTTTTGGCTTAATGGTAAAAATGTGAGGCTAAAACCGTTATAAATAATTGAGTGCTGGGAATATACGAGGAATCTTAAATATTTAAACTATAAATGAAAAAGATCCTGTCCAAAATAAGATTCTATTCACACAAAAAAGAATGGAAATATAGGTATAACAACCTTCCAACTGTGATATTTAATACTGTATCTGTCGCAAACAACGATATCTTACGAAATAACTTTAATAATACTTTCGGGCGATCTCCCGAAGATCGTCCCTTAAAAGGTCCAGCATGCCCATATTACGCAGAATGGCTGCCGGGTGATAGGTAACCCGCAGATCGGTATCGTGATAACGGTAGGTGATCCCGCGCATGTTCTTGAGTTGGTTGGATTCACGCAGCAGCGTGTTCGCGGCGATGCGACCAAGTGCGACGATCACGGTGGGATGGATCAGTTCGATCTGGCGATGCAGATGCTTTTCGCATACCTCAATTTCCGCAGGAAGCGGATCACGGTTTCCGGGCGGCCGGCATTTCAATACGTTGGCAATAAAAACATCTTCACGTGATATGCCGATCTCTCTCAGAACATCATCAAGCAATTTACCGGCACGCCCGACAAAGGGTACGCCCTTCAGGTCCTCCTGCTCACCGGGAGCTTCACCGATGAACATGATGTTCGCATTGGGATTACCCGCACCAAAAACAAGGTGCTTCCGGGTTTCCGAAAGAGCGCATTGACGGCAGTCGCGAATTTCTTCGTAAAGATCGGTCAGGGGACTGCGGCGATCACAGCGGAGAAGGGTATCGCCGTAAACATCTTTCATATATTCGATAAAAGGGATTTTTTGCTGCATAATTAGAGTATGGTCTCTTTGAAGATATGCCGCCAAATTTCCGCTGCGGTCTCTTCCTTTGTGAGCAGAGGCAGCGATACGGATTTATGATCCTTATCTATGATCGTTACCCGGTTGGTATCACCCGCAAAGGCACTTCCTGCCTCACGGGGATTATTGATGACGATATGGTCAAGATTCTTCTTTTTCATTTTTTCGATCGAACGGTTGATCGTATCTTCTTCTTCTACGCTGAAACCGATCAGGAGCTGATGTTCCTTTTGTTGTCCCAGGAGCTGAAGGATATCGTCTGTTCTGCTCAATATGAGTTGTTCCGGAATGGCATTTTTCTTGATCTTACGCGCGGAGGGATTGACAGGGCGTATGTCTTCAACCGCGGCCGCCATGACAACAACGTCCTGCTGAGCATAGACTTTCAGTACGGCCGAGCGCATTTCTTCGGCACTTGTAATGTGTTGTGTTGTGCATCCGTGAGGATCGGGGAGCGCTGTCGGACCACTGATATATGTAACCACAGCGCCTTGCTTTGCCGCTGTTTCGGCAAGTGCATGTCCCATTTTACCGGTGGATGGATTGGATATAAAACGAATGGGATCAATGGCTTCCCGGGTCGGTCCACCGGTGATCAAAACGCGTTTATCGGCTAAAGGACTTTTTTTTTGAGCGGAAAGTGCTTTTTCCAAATGGAAGAGCAGGGTTTTTTCGTCCGGCAGACGACCGACGCCCCATCCTTCCCGGTTTGTTGCAAGGAACCCGGTTTCGGGTTCGATCAAATGGTAACCTAGATCACGGAGCGTCTGTAAATTGCGCTGCATATGGGGATTCATATACATATTCTTATTCATGGCGGGGGCAATGACCACATTATCCGGTTTTGCTACGATCAGCATCGTACTGAGAGCATCATCGGCAATGCCGCCTGCGATCTTTCCGATGATATTGGCCGTAGCCGGGATGACCGCTACCAGGTCCGCCGCCTGAACCAGGTCAATATGACGTGTTCCCACAATGCCGGTTTCGGATGTGAACATGTCGGTAATGACCTCTTTAGCGGAAAAAGTTTCAAAGATCAGGGGTGTCATGAATGCTTGTGCAGCGCTTGTCATGACAACTGTCACGCTGCAGTTAAAATCCTGTGTCAAACGGCGCAACAGGGAGGCGCTTTTATAGATCGCGATGCCTCCGCTGAGTCCGAGAATAAGGGATTTCCCCTTCAGTACTGACATGTTTATACTTTAGTTTCGCTGTCTTCTTCGTATTCAAATGAAATTTTAGCTTCTTCGTATTCTTCCATAGCGACCGAAGCGGGTTTTTCAAATGTATTAAAATCAATATCATAGCCCAGATCTTCATCACTTTCGGGATCCATCATGTTCTGGATCGGATATTCTTCATTGCGCTTTTGATTGATCTGACGGGCGCGTTTTGCCATCACGGTAATGGCTTCGAATATATCATCGGGCCGGTCGCCTTTAAAACGGAAATCTTTTTTCATTTATTCTGCCTCCAGTTTGTACATGATCTTTTCTTCGATCGCATTGATCGCAACATCTAATTTATCATTTAAAATGACATAGTCAAACTTATCTTTTTCTTTACACTCCTCCGGGATACGGGATAAGCGTTTCCGAATGCTTTCTTCCGTTTCACTGCCGCGTTTACGTAAGCGTTCCTCAAGTATCTTCATGTCCGGTACATCAATAAAGAAACTCACACAATGTTCCCGGAACATTCGAAGCACATTCAGGGCTCCTTTAACGTCGATATCAAGAATAAATATCTTGCCGTCTTCCAGAGCATTCTCAAGCGGAGCTTTCGGGGTGCCGTAAAGATCGCCGTGTACCTCCTCATACTCAATGAAAGCATTATTGAGGATCATTTCTTCAAAATATTCCTGCGAAATAAAGTAATAATGTACGCCCTCTTCTTCATTTTTTCTTGGTGAACGTGTGGTACAGGAAACCGAGAATTTCCATTCGGGATGCCTCTGTTTCAGTGCGCGGATGATCGTTGATTTTCCACCGCCGCTGAATGATACGAATATAACGAGCAGACCTTTTTTTGTCATTGTATGTTCTGGACCTGTTCTCTTATGGTTTCAAGTTCATTTTTAATTTCAACTACGAATTGTGATATTTTTGAATCGGAAGCTTTGTTCCCCATGGTCGTTACTTCCCGGTTCATTTCCTGGAGAAGGAAGTTCAGGCGCTTCCCGACAGGGGTTTGCGACTTCAAATATGTGCTGAACTGGTGAATGTGTGAATTGAAACGGTCGATCTCTTCACTGATATCCAGCTTGTCGGCCATCTGCAGAACTTCCTGATGAAAAGATGCTTCATTGAGTTCATCGTTCAGTAAACCGGTGATCCTGGCACGCATCGTATTGATGTGTTTCTGAACATTCTCTTTTTGTAAATGCGTTATGGTCCCGATCTGATCTTCGATGGATTGCAGCCGGTCCAGGAATATCCGCGAAATGTAATCACCCTCTTTTACTTCCATCTCATGCAGTTCGGACAGAGCTTTGTCCAGGATGATCAATAACTGCTTTTCCAGCTCATCGCGATCAATGGTATTCTCTTCCAGCGAGAGCAATTCCGGCTGCGTTAAGAGATCCTGCATGCTGACCTGAGGTTCGATCTGTGTGACTTCGGCTATTTCCCTGACGGTGGCGATGAAACTTTTCAGCAGAGAGGTATTTACCTTGTAGGATGCGGGAATACTGTTCCCGCCGATCACATTAATGTAACAATGAATATTACCTCTTTGTAAATGCTCACGGATGTGCTTACGTACCGGTTCTTCAAGAAAGGTCAGGAACTTCGGAAGAGCAACAAATATCTCCAGATAGCGGCTGTTTACGGATTTCACTTCGATGACGACATCCATATCATTTATTCTGCCCTCTCCCTTTCCGAAACCTGTCATACTGCTCAGCATATCTGCTCCTTTTGTAGAGCATAAAATACAATATTTAAGAGTAAATCCAAGAGAAAAGATTGCTTTTGCGTAAATCTAACATGGTGATATCAAGAGCATTGCAGAGATATGGAAAAACATAAAATCCGAATGTTAAACTTCTCTTGGCATATCGCTGCCTGAAAAGATATTACCGGACATGAAAAGGGCACAGCAAGCTGTGCCCCGGTTGTTTCTATAAGGCAGGGATTCGGCGATCCCGCATTGCCTAAAGGATATTTTCGTTGTTTTTTCTCGCGATCCGGTACAACCAGAAGGCAACCCCAAAGAACAGGATGATCCCCAGCCACCCGAATCCGTTGAAATGCGGCCACCAGTCCTTATTGGCGGTGATAAAGATGGGAACGGCGACAAGAATACCGATCAATGCCTCTCCGGTGATCAGACCGGAAGCGAACAGCAATCCGTTCTTGCTTGTATTCTTTTTACGTTCCTTGGTAAAATACGAGATCAGTCCGCCGATAAAAACGGGTGCGGAGAGAGAGACCGGTAAATACAGTCCGACCGCAACGGCGAGAACGGGCATGCGGAAGGTGGAACCGCGCTTTTCAAGAATAATATCGGCGATAATGATGGAAATACCGAACAATGCGCCGATGAAGACCATGTTCCATGGCAGATCTCCCTCAAAAACACCCTTTGCGACGGACATCATCAGAGTTGCCTGCGGCGCGGAAAGTGTTTCGGAACCGATCACATATGCCGAATGAAGAATATCCAGAGTGATACCGAGGGTAAAAGCGGCCGCGACCGTACCGATGATCTGCATGATCTGTTGTTTCCAGGGCGTGGCGCCAAGAATATAACCCGCCTTCAGGTCCTGGAGGTTATCGCCGGCAATGGATGCCGCGCAGCAGACCACCGCTCCGATAATAATGGCACCGGCAGCACCTTCGGGACTGCCTTTGCCCATAAGCAGAAGCAGAAGCAGGGAGGAAAAGAGAATGGTCGCGATGGTCACACCCGATATGGGATTATTGGAAGAACCGACCAATCCGCCCATATATCCGGCTACGGCTGAGAAAAGAAAACCAAAGACCAGCATGACAGCGGTCATCAGCAAAGTGATCGGCCAGCTTTTCAGGACATTGAGATAAAGCAGGAACAGCGGTATGGAAGACAGAGCAATGACAATGATCACCCATTTGATGGATATATCCCGTTCGGTGCGCTCCAGTTCAATGCCGTTGCTGGCATTCCGGTGAGCTGCCAGTCCCGCACGGATCCCGCTTATCAGCGGGCGGAACAGTTTAACAATGGACCACAGTCCGCCGACCACCATCGCTCCGACACCCAGAAAGCGGATTTGGGTACTCCAGATCGTTGAGGCGGTCGCCATGCTGATCGCTTCGGTCTGGCCCGTGATGGTCGAATAGATCGGCAGGACGATCATCCAGGATATCAGACCGCCCGCCAGCATAAGTATGGAAATGTTCAGACCGATGATGTAGCCGACACCAAGTAAAGCGGGGGAGAGATCGCCGCCAAATCCGAATATTGTATTCCCGCCGCGTGCGTTCCTGAAGCCGAATGCCGTTTCGGCCGCTTGTTTCCACATCGTAAAACCTTGCTGACAGAGTTTGAGCAGACCCCCGATAAGTCCCGCCTTCAGGATCATGGCAAGATGTTTGCTCCCCTCGGCGCTTTCACGGGCTTCATCGCCTGCTTTCAGAACTTCTGCCGTAGCTACGCCCTCGGGATATGTGAGCTTGGCTTCTATGATCAGCGCGCGGCGCAGAGGTATGGTGAACATAACACCGATAATACCCCCGACGGCAGCCATTTCCGCAATGGCGATATAGTCAAAATCGGTCCAGTAACCCATTAATACAAGAGCAGGAATGGTAAAGATAACACCCGCCGCGAGCGATTCACCCGCGGATGCGGCGGTCTGGACAATATTGTTCTCCAGAATACTGGAGCGTTTGAATAAACGCAGTATACCCATGGATATGACGGCAGCGGGAATGGATGCACTGACGGTCATTCCGGCAAAAAGACCCAGATAGGCATTTGCGGCGGCAAGGATGACGGATAAAAGAATACCCAGAATAATGGATTTAACGGTAATTTCTAATAATGGCTTCTTTTGATTCATGGAATATACCCTCCAAAGATCCCGTTTACTAAGCAGTTGCGGGAAATATACGTAAAAATTAAAACCTGACCCAAATATTTTTAAAAAACTTGGATCAAGTTTTTCTTGATGTTTTATTTTAAGTAAAAATCCATTACATTACTTAGATAATGAAAGGAAGGCACATGAGCGAGCAAACGGTACAGGACAAACATTCGACACTGGAAAATATACTTGAACAACGCAAGGAGAAGATCCGTCATATAAGAGAAATGGGGATGGATCCCTTTCCCTACAGTTATACGGTCACACATAAGAGTTGTGAAATACTAAAGCATTATGATGAACTTGAGGGAAAGAACGTTTCCGTTGCGGGACGCATGATGGCTGTCCGGCGCATGGGAAAGGCAAGTTTTACGCATTTACAGGATGCCGAAGGACGCATTCAGCTATATATTTCCGAGAGTGATATCGGCGAAAAGAAATACGAACTTTTTAAAATACTTGATATCGGTGATATCATTGGTATCACCGGTACGGTCATGAAAACGCGTACCGGTGAAATAACGGTTAAAGCTGATGATATGACGCTTTTATGTAAAAATATACGACCGCTACCCATCGTAAAAGAAAAAGACGGCGTAGTTTATGATGCTTTTGCGGACAAAGAATTGCGTTACCGTAAGCGGTACCTGGACCTTATCGTCAACCCCGATGTTAAAGACATCTTTTTCAAACGTGCCGCGATCACACGTGCGACCCGTGAATTTTTTGATGAACATGGTTATCTCGAAGTGGAAACACCGGTGCTTCAGCCTCTCTACGGCGGTGCCAATGCCCGGCCTTTTGTAACCCATCACAACAGTTTGGATATGGACCTTTATCTGCGCATTGCCGATGAACTTTATCTCAAACGTCTGATCGTCGGCGGATTTGACAAAGTCTATGAATTTTCACGGAATTTTCGCAATGAGGGTATGGACCGGAGCCACAACCCGGAATTTACGGCCATCGAATTCTATGAATCCTATGTTGATTATTTTTACATGATGGATTTTGTTGAAAAGTATTTTCGTTTTATTGCCGGACGTATGGAAAGCATGATCCTGGAATACAAGGGAGAACAGATCGATTTTTCAAAACCCTTTGCACGAAAAACCATGCGGGAATTGTTCTCGGAACATGTCGGGATCGACATCGCTTCCTGCAGTGAAGAGGATTTTGCGCTTTGGTGCAAGGAACACCATATGGAATTCGATCCCACATGGAATTACGGTCAGTTTCTGGATAAGCTTTTTGACGAGTTCATAGAACCCAAACTTGTACAACCCACTTTTGTGATAGATTATCCCAAAGCCATTTCGCCCCTGGCCAAGGTGAAGCGTGACGGAGATACGCGCTTCGTTGAACGGTTTGAACTCTTTATCTGCGGGTCGGAATACGTCAATGCTTTCTCGGAACTGAATGATCCTCTCGATCAGCGGGAGCGACTTGAGGGTCAGGATCGCCTGCGTGCGCTGGGAGATGATGAAGCACAGGCATTTGACGAAGATTTTATTCAGGCCATCGAGACCGGCATGCCGCCCACCGGCGGTGTCGGGATCGGTTTTGACCGGCTGGTCATGTTATTTACAGGCCAGACAAGCATTAAGGATGTTTTGCTATTCCCCGCAATGCGGTCCGAAAAACTCTCATAACAGGGTGTTATGAAATTTCTATTCTATTTATCGCAGCGCACGCTGTTCCATAAACGTTCGGATCAGTTTGTGCCTTTTATCCGACTTCTGGCCGTTCTCGGACTGGTCATCGGCACGGTGGCGATGTCCATTACACTCGGTATTCTGCGGGGATTTGAGAATAATCTGGTCGAAAAGGTTACCGGTTTCGAAGCGCATATCCGTATCGAAAGTTTCCGGGGACACATTGATCTTGATCCGGACTATATGCAAAGCCTGCGCATGCACCCGGAAATCCTTTCTCTTGCACCTTTTACCAACCTGGAGACCATGATCCGCAAAGGTGAGGATACGGAAGGGGTTATGCTTGAGTGTCTGCAGGAATCCGATTTCCTCGCGTTGCTTTCGCCCTCAAAAAAGAATATTGCCGGCAGCATTGATTTTCGTGAAGGAAAAGACATCAACGGTATCTATCTCGGTTTCGGTGTAGCGGATTATTTGCAAGCCGGCATCGGTGATACCGTCATGGCGCTGTTCCTGGAGGGTATCCCGTCCGTGTTCAATCCGATCAAACGCTATCCACTGATCGTAACGGGTATTTTCACGACCGGCATGAAAGAATTCGATGCAAATCACGCATATGCCCCGCTGGAATTTGCTGTTGAAGTAAAAGGGAATTCCAGGGAAATAAGCGGATATCAGGTCCTGCTCACGGACCCTCTGCTTGCCGGGGATGTGTCCGAATGGATCGATGAACAAAGTCCCTTCCATTATGTCCCGGTGACATGGCGCGAGAGGAACATGCTGCTTTTCAGATGGCTGCAGACGCAAAAAGCACCGATCATCATTACATTCGGGATCATTGCCTTGGTGGCAATGGTCAATATCATATCTACCCTGGTCATGATCGTGCTGGTGAAGGAACGCGACACGGCCGTACTGAAATCCATGGGAATGAAACCGGGAGATATCAGAAAAAAATGCATGATCGACGGACTGACCATCAGCAGTATCGGGATCGGGATCGGGATCATTCTTGCAAAATTCCTTGAATGGGGACAAATGCGCTATGCATGGATAAAATTGTCGGCGGATGTTTACTTTATTGACCGCCTTCCGCTTGAGATATCCTGGCAGGTCATACTCATCATTGTTGTGGCTGGTCTGCTGCTGTCGCTGACAGCGACCTTTATCCCGGCTCGCAATGCTTCCGGGATCAAACCGGTACAGGTGTTGCGCTATGAGTAAGAATACTTATATCAATTACATTGCCGGACGCTATTTTTCCTCCCGAAAAAAAGTCAGGATGATCTCCACGACCACCGTGATCACGATCATCGGGACCTTTTTGGGTACGTTTGCGATTATTGCAGCACTCAGTGTTATGAACGGCTTCCGTGATATGGTCTTTCGCCGGACACAGGATATGGCTCCCGCGATGACATTTTACGTTAAACATGCCTCCGGGTCGGACAGGGATGCCCTGCTTGAACGAATACGGGATAACGGGAACATCGCGCTTGTTGCACCTACCATAGAACGGAAGATGGTCGTAGCGCGCAGCGAATACCAGGAGCTGGCTTTCATCAAAGGCATCTCACCGGCCGTCTATAAAAACATTCTAAAGATCGAACCGTATTTGCTGCACGGTCAGTATCTGACCGATGATATCGGCGCAACGCTGTTCCCCGAAATACTTCTTGGTCAGTCCCTGGCAAATCGCATCGGAGCGGTCGTCGGGGATACCATTTCCCTGATCAGTCTGCTTGATATTCAGACCTATACCGCGCCCAGCATGCAGTGTGTGGTACGGGATATTTTTAATGTAACGGTTTTTGACTATGATTATCGGGCATATATGCACATCCTGGATATGCAGTATTTGCTGGATGAACCGGATCCCCATCAGTTTGAGGTTGAGTTCAAACCCGGAAGCAAACTTAAAAATGAAAGCAGATACTGGAAAGATAGGGTTCCGGAAAATGTACGGATCGCTACCTGGCGGGAAGAACATATTGAACTTTTTATGGCAATGGAGGTCGAGAAGTACGCGACATTCTTTGCCCTGAATTTGATCATCATTTTGGCGGGTTTTAATCTGATCAGCTCAATGGTGATGCTCTTGCTTGAAAAAAAATGGGAGATCGGAATATTACAAAGTATGGGATGCGGACCCGGGGATGCCAAGAAGATCTATTTCCGGCTCGGTTGGTATACCGGTGGTCTGGGTATGGTACTGGGGCTTGTCATATCGCTGGTCCTTCTGCTTGTGCAGCAACATTATCCCTTTATTATCATGCCGGGTGCCGATGATGTCTACATTTTTAAATATGTCCCCGTCATTGTCAATGTCTGGGACGTTTTCTTTACCCTGATTATGGTCTCAGGTCTGATCACACTCAGTTCCCTGGTGCCGGCACGCCGGGCGAACCGCATTAAACCTTTGGATGCCATAAGAACAAAACAATAACGGAAAGAACATGAAAACCATCATTGAAGTCAAGGAACTATGTAAAAGTTATATGTCGGGGGAGTCCCCTCTGCATGTTCTGGATCACATCGATCTGCGTATCTGCCGGGGTGAGTTCATTTCCCTTATGGGACCCTCGGGTTCGGGAAAATCGACCCTGCTGAATATTATCGGTACCATGGATGCACCGGATTACGGTGAGATCCTGATCGCGGATCGCCGTGTGACCGATATGCAGGAGCGGCAACTTGCTGAATTCAGACTTAAACATATCGGGTTCGTGTTCCAGTTCCATTATCTGCTCCCCGAATTCAATCTCGAAGAAAATGTTGCCATGCCGCTCATGATCGCGGGGGCGCAAAAGGATATTGCCATAAAAAAAGCCAGGGAAATGCTGGATTATCTTGGCGTGATCGACCGCGCGCATCACTTTCCGGCAGAAGTATCCGGAGGTGAGAAACAGCGTGCTGTGATCGGCCGGGCATTGATCAATTCACCGGATATTCTGCTTGCGGATGAACCGACCGGTAACCTGGATAAAGAAACGGGGATACGGGTCCTCGATCTCTTCAGGAAAATTCAGAAAGATCTCGATCAGACCTTTTTCCTGGTGACGCATAATGAAGAGATCGCAAAGATCGCAGACATCAATTACCGGCTTGACAACGGGAAATTGATCAATGTGCATAAAACCCGATAAGGTGACAATGAAAAGCGTGTATAAGATAAAAAAAGCAGGAACATCTCGATAAAATAATCTTTATATTCAATCAGCATGGAAAAGCAAAAAAAAATAACATATTTACTTCTATTATGCGTTTTTCTTCCGCTCATACTCCGTGCGGGATATGCCAGTTACGGAAATGATCATCTCAATTTGCTTCATGGTCCGGGTGCGGAACTCTACGGAAGCAGTTACGGTTTGATGCAATACGGAAGTGAAAATACCATGATCAATCCTGCGCGCCTTGATACGGATGCAGCTAAACCCTTATATCTGTATCATGCGTCCTGGTTCCGGAATGAAGTATCCGCAAGTTCGATCGCATATACTTTCCAATATAAACATAAACCTTTTGGAGTAATGGTCTCCAGAGTGGGCGTGTCGGCTATCCCCGACTCACGTCATGCTCTGCTGGACTATGGTGTGGACGGTATACCCGGTACGGGTGCTGCAGGGGAGGGAAACGGCAGACTGGATGATAATGAGATCATAGATTATGATCGCATCGTATATAAAACAATTGCACACTATACCGTTCACTTGGGAATGCCGCTGATCCAAAAAGGGGGATTTAAAACCGGCATGAGCATCGGGTTACTATATACCGATCTCATTGAAACGAACGGATACGGACTTACTGTGGACCTCACTGCACAGCATCTCGGTAAACATATTCATCAGCTATACAGCATAAAAAATCTTCCGTCCGCGTTCATGGTCTTCAATAGCGGCGCGGCACAATACTATCCCCCGGAGATCCGCGCGGCATGGTTGTACCCCCTGGAGTTGAAGGATCTGCAGATCCATACCGGACTTGCCTTCAGTATGTCGATCAGAGAAAATCTGGATTATTACATGTTCCGTATCGGTTCCGTGCTGGCTATGGATCTCCAGCCGGTACTGCGGATGGTCTATAAAAAGACATTTGCCGCGGGGATCAGCTACCGTCATGGCGACGGTGTCCATGCCGGTTTGGAATTGATGCTGCCGCTTATTGATATAAGCTACTCTTTCCGGCCTTCCATAAACTATGATCTCGGAAGCAGTCACTTAATTTCGCTTCGTTTGTCTACAGATATATTTAAATAAAGGATGGAGGTTTGCATGAAACGTGGGGCTATTTACCTTTTCATACTTCTCTTCATAATATCGGGTTGCGGGCACTTGACCGACTCCAGGAAAGACCCGGAAGAATTTAATTATGACAATGTATTATCTTTTATCCTGAGAAATCAGAAAAGAGAAAGTGAGGAGCTGTACACGGCATGTGAACAGATATTGCCTGTCATCGTGAAGGAAGAAAAAACGGATGACTACCGAAAGGTGATCGTTATTTACAACAATAATCCCGATGTCTTTTCTAGGGCGATGACACTTGGTTTTCTCTATAAAGAAGGCATGAATGATCCAGTACTGCGCGATTCACTTTTTAGTGCTTCGGGCCGTGCGGAGAAACTGGCACGCAGTGAGGCTTTCTATGAGGGAGCTGCCATATATTATGCGGAGAGAGAATTCACCGAAGATGAGTTGCGTGACCGGGTAACCGCGTTACGGGCACGGATCGGAGACCGTTATGGACAGATCCTGACCGAACGCCGCCGTTATCGTGAAGCGCTGGAAATGTATGAGTCGATCGTTGCACATTACAAAGATGCCGATATCCTTATGCATTATGCCACTGCACTGAACAATATGAATCGTTATGAAGAATCGCTGATCATTTCGATCGAAGCATTGAAAATGGCTCCCGGAAGTCTGGATGCCAAAACCCGGCTGGTCGAGACAGCCGAACTGCTGGGGTATTCGAAAGCCGAGATCAATACCATGGTTGATGAAACGGTCTTTGTGGGAAGGAATATCCTGCGGCAAAATTTGCTTGCCGACGAACTGAACATTCCCATGCCGTCCTTTAATCTCCGCGGAGTGAATACGGAAGCGATCGTCAGTGAACAATTCAAGAACAAGATCCTGGTCATTAACTTTTTTGCGACCTGGTGTCCGCCCTGCCGTAAAGAAATACCGTTGGTCAATGATCTCTATTTAAAATACAAGAATGATCCCCGGGTTGAGGTCTTTGCGGTTTCCATTGATGAGGATACTTTCCTTGTTCCGCCTTTTATTAAAGACTACGGTCTGTCCCTTCCCGTAATGTATGCCGACGGGATCAACCGGGTCTTTGACATAAAGGGTGTCCCCACAATTGTTATTGTCGATCATGAAGGGATCATCCGTTATAAAAAGATCGGATATTCGGAAGGGGAGGAGTTCGAGAAAATTATGTCATGGTATATTGATGAGATAAAAGCCGCGTGGGATGTTTAAAAAAGCAGGGGCAAATCGCTATTCGCCCGAACATATCCGAATCAATTTTATGTTCTTCTGCTTTCAGGTAATTAACCGCCGATAAACAGATCGAAAATATTTCCCAGCATGCTTGATTTGGCTTTATAAAATTCCGTGTACTTGCATTTTGCACACACCACAGCCGAAAACTTCTTGTTCTGAACATCCAGCAGTTTACTGATGACGCCGCCGGTTGTCCGTATCTCATCGATCTCATATTGATGGCTGCCGCATTTAGGACAAACATACTTCAAAGGTTCCATAATTACTCCCAAATTCCGTTTAAGGTGAGAATTTAATTTCAAAAAGATAAAAATGTTACTATTTTCTGGTATGGGAGCAATACATGATAAGAAAAAACATTGATGTCCGGAAACTGATCCTGAAACCCGCGGATGTATGGGAGAACGAGTGGTTCCTGCTTACCGCAGGTGACATGAAGACAGGTGCATTCAACGCCATGACAGTCGCCTGGGGCAGCCTTGGAACGATGTGGAGCAGACCTTTTGCCCAGGTTGTGGTCCGGCCGTCGCGCTATACCTTTACATTCATGAATCAATATGACACCTTTACACTCTCTCATTTTCCTAAAAGACATAAAAAAGCATTGAACTATCTTGGAACTGTCTCCGGCAGGGATGTACCCGATAAAATTAAGATCGCCGGACTGACACCTTGTTCCCTGAAAGATATTGACACTCCCGGTTATGAAGAAGCGGACCTTATAATCGCTTGTAAAAAAATATACTGGCAGGATTTGGATGAACACCACTTTCTTGATGAAAAGATTTTTGATAAATACCCCGAAGGAAACAATTATCATCGTATCTACTTCGGCGAGATCATTCTGTGCGAGTCGGCATTATGATCATAAAACATCAATATGAATCAATGCAAGATAAAGGCGGATATGTTCATAACATTTGAAGGTATCGACGGTTCGGGTAAAAGTGTACAGGCAAAACGATGTGTGGAGTATCTTTCGGTATCACATCATGTTTTACATTGTTTTGATCCGGGTCATACTGCGATAGGAAACGCGGTCAGGAGTATTCTATTGAACAAAGAACACATCGAAATGGACGCCCGGACAGAGCTTCTTCTGTATGCTGCCGCGCGTTCCCAGCTTGTGGTCGAAGAAATACTGCCCTTTCTTTCCCGCGGGGATATTGTGATCAGCGACCGCTTTTACGATTCCACAACGGCCTACCAGGGTTATGGCAGAGGACTGCCCCTGGACCTTATTGATGAACTGAATATGATCGGCGCGCATGATCTGGTTCCGGACCTCACTTTCATTATCGATACGGACATGGTAACTGCCGCGGACCGTATCGGGATCGGGAAGGCGGATCGTCTCGAAAGTGAATCTGCCGCATTCAAGGAACGGGTACGTGACGGATATCGCCGTATTGCGGCACAAGATCCCCGCCGCTGTAAACTGATCGACGGGAACCGGACGATCGATGAGATACATACCGAGATCAGAAATTATATCGATAACCGGCTTGATGAAAGAGATCATATTGTATAAAAACAGCGAAACAATACCCGCACAAAGGAATTAACAGTCTGATGGTTTTTATATACCCCGGAACAATTCGGATTGATACACACATAGCCCCTGCCGGGATCTATCCAAAAAAGGATCGAAGAGATTGACGGTAAATATACTCAAACGCATTATTATGCTGTTTATTGTCTGCACCGGGACCGCACTTGCGCAATTTGGTCAGAATAAAGTGCAATACGAAGTGTTTGACTGGAATTATATTCAAAGTAAACATTTCAATATCTACTTTAACGGTGATGATAAAACCGTGATCGATTTTTGTGCCACTGCTGCGGAATCGGCTTATGAGTCCATCAGCACCTTGCTGGATTGGGACCTAAAGAAACGCTATGCCATCATTGTCTATGACAGTCATAACGATTTCCAGCAAACAAACACGATCAACGATTATTTGCCGGAAGGTGTCGGCGGTTTCACCGAACTCTTCAAAAACCGCGTTGTGATCCCCTTTGAAGGGTCCTACCGGGACTTTCGGCATGTGATCCACCATGAACTGATCCACGCATTCATGAACGATTATTATTACGGTGGGAACATACAATCCCTGATCTCCGGAGCGGTCCGCCTGAATATCCCATTATGGCTTGCGGAGGGTACTGCGGAATACGAATCTTCCCGCTGGGATACGGAGGCAGACATGTTCATGCGGGACTTTGCGTATCACAGCCAGTTCGAACTGTATCCCTTTGATGCCTTACGAGGATATTATGCCTACAAGGGTGGACAAAGCATCTTTAAGTTCATACGCGAAACGTATGGCTATCAGAAACTGACCGAATTTTATACCAAATTGAAGATATATCATGATGTTGATCGTGCGATCCGTCACACATTCAATATGCCGACGGAAGATATCACCAGTGAATGGCATCATTATCTGAAGGTCCAGTACTGGCCCGAGATCAGCATGGCGGAAGACATCCGCGATATATCGGTCAGGCTGACCGATCACAAACAAATGAAGAATATACAGAATATTGCACCCGCGATATCACCGGATGGTGATAAGATCGCCTTTTTGAGCGATCAAAAGGGTTATGCGGATATCTATCTCATGGATGTGCAGGACGGCAGGAACATGAAACGTCTGGTCAGGGGACAGCGAAAGGCAAGTCTCGAAGAACTTAAATGGCTTTCACCGGGCATATCCTGGTCACCCGATTCCAAAAACATTGTTTTTGCGGCAAAAAGCGGCAAGCATGACGCATTGGTGGTTGTAGATGTCGAGACCGGTAAACAGACATTTTATTATATGCCGCAACTGAAGGGAGTGTTTTCGGCCGCATATCATCCGATCGACAAGAACATCATCGCTTTTTCGGGTCATAATGGCCGGCAAAGCGATATCTATATGTATGATCTTGAAAATGACATACTGATCAATCTGACCGGGGATACGGAAGCTGACGAAAATCCGCAATGGACACCTGACGGAAAAGCGATCGTTTATGTCAGTGAACGCCTAAAAAGCGAAGCGGCACGTTCGAAGCGGCATCCTTATCAGCGGGATATTTTTATCGTTGATGTCGAAAGTAAAATGAAAACACAGATAACCCAAACGGATCATGATGAAAATTATCCCTATGTGGATCCGCTTGGCAGAGGTATTATCTATACTTCCGATAAAAACGGCATCTTTAATATCTATGTTCACAAAAAGGACGGTGAGTCCTATCCGATCACCAACGTTATCGGAGGGATCTTTCATCTCGATCTGGACCGCACGGGCAAAAATCTCATTTTTTGCGCATTTAAAGATATGGGCTGGGATATTTTCAGAATGGGTCACCCTTTTGATATGGAAAAGAAGGAACTCGAATTAACACGTCATCGACAGATCAGTCTGGCGTCTGTACTTGATACTACGGAAATCGCGATCGCAAGAGAAAGGACATTAAAAAGGGACATGCCTTCGGATACGGATGAAAGATCTGTCACATTTATTAAAAGTGATGATGAATATCAACGTTATCCTGAATTCGTGAATTATGTTTTTATCCCCGAATATTCACGTCTTTACAGTTCTTCCGATACACAACAGGTTGCGTTGGACAGCAGCCAGATCATCGATGCAAGCGGTGCATATATCGACAAACCCTATAAAACCAAATTTTCACTGGACCTGGTTGACAGCCAATTCGGTTACAATACCTTTTACGGTGTTCAGGGGCAGGCTACCTTTTTGTTCAGCGACGTGATGGGGGATCATCAGGTATATCTCGGTACCGACCTCTATATCGATCTCAACAATAGTGATTTTGCACTTGCTTACTATTATCTGCGTTACCGCCCCAATTTCGGATTTGTGCTTGTAAATCAGTCCGACAACTATGCGACCTACATACCCGGTGAAGTTTCCGAAACGAACCCCTACGGATTTTTTGTGACCCGGTATACCAACCGGAGTTTTCATCTTGTCACCGAATATCCGATCAACCGGCATTATCGCTTTGAATTCAACAACTCCTATTACTATGTAAAACGCGATTTGCTGGATGATCCCGAGATCGCGGAACGTTATGATGAGGATATCCATCAGTACCGCACGGAATTTGCCTTTGTCAAGGACAATACCGTGTTCAGTTACACCGGTCCGATGGATGGAAGCCGCTACCGCTTAAGTTTGGACATCTCTCCCGGTATCACAAGTAAAACGCCGGTGTTCTATACCACCAAACTCGATTACCGCCATTATTTTAAGATTACGGATCAATACCACCTGGCATTTCGTTTTCACGGTGGGCGGTCTTTCGGACCCAATCCGCAGATCTTTCTATTGGGCGGTATAAGCAACTGGATCAACTATGTTTATAATCAGAATGCACCCATTCTGGGTGGATCATCCGATAGTTTTTCCGAACAATTGAGCATGTATTATCTGAGTGAATATATTATGCCCGTGCGGGGTGCGATGATGTTCCAGACCTGGGGTGACAAATTTATGCTTTTTAATGCGGAATTGCGTTTCCCCTTTATCGAATATGCTAAACTCGGATTGCCTCCGATCAGCTTTTTCCAGGTCCGGGGTGTGCTCTTTGCGGATGCCGGCGTGGCATGGTCGGACCAGCTTCAGCTCCTGGAAAGCGGCAAATGGTGGCCATTCGGGAATCGTTGGGAGGATATGATCGGTTCGGTTGGAATGGGCATACGTATCTATCTCGGTTTTGCCCTGCTGCGTATCGATCTTGCATGGGAGTATAACGGTATGGGTTTTTCGCAACCGCGCTGGCTGTGGTCACTGGGCGGGGACCTTTGATCAATTGACAATGGACAATTGAAAATTGACAATGAAAAATCAAGGATGAACTATAAACTATAAATGATAATATGTGGCATTGCAACTGAGACCGATGAACAGCAAATGCAAAAATCCTAACCCCCTAAACCTTTAAACCTTTAAACCCTTAAACCCTTAAACCCTTAAACCCTTAAACCCTTAAACCCTTAAACCCTTAAACCCTTAAACCCTTAAACCCTTTTTAAAAGTCCTCCGGCATACGGAAAGCGGGGTCTGCCGTCTTCTGACTCCTGACTACCGACTCCCGGCTCCCGGCTTCTGCCTCCTGTCTACTGAAACTTCTTTCTCCGGTTTTCCCGGTGAAGGGCATTGACCTCGCTGTGATCGGCTTCCACGGGATAGCGATTGAAAAAATCACGATAAAATTCCGGGAAGCGTTCTTCCATGATGGCTGTCCGGGCTTCGCGAACCAATTGAACGAAAAAATGGATGTTGTGTATACTGTTCAGTCGCAGACCGAGAATCTCGTTCTGGCGGTAAAGGTGATGCATATAGGCTTTGCTGTGATTTCGGCAAGCGTAACAGGTGCATTCGGGATCGAGGGGTGAAAAATCATGTTTATATTGACTGTTCTTGATATTGATCTTGCCGTCCCGGGTATATACGGAACCGTTCCTGGCATTGCGGGTGGGCAGAACGCAGTCCATCATATCCACACCGCGTGCGATAGCATGCATAATATCTTCGGGTTTTCCGACCCCCATTAAATAGCGCGGGTGGTCCTTGGGAAGCACATCGCAGACTTTTTGGGTCAGTTCGTACATGATCTCTTTCGGTTCCCCGACGGCCAGTCCGCCGATGGCATATCCGTCGAATCCTTCATCGGTCAGAAAACGCGCGCTTTCCATACGCAGATCTTCGTACACGCTGCCCTGCACAATAGCAAAGAGGGCCTGGGAATGGTCCCAGAGCGAGGATTGTGAACGCAGATGATCTTTGGACATCTTTTCCCAACGGTGGGTCAGTGCCAGGGAACGTTTTGCATATTCATAATCGCAGGGGTAGGGGGTACACTCATCGAACACCATCACGATATCGCTACCGAGGATACGCTGGATATCCATGCTGATCGCCGGGGAGAACTGATGCAGACTGCCATCGATGTGCGAACGGAAAGTGGTGATATCCCCTTCGATCTTTCGCAGATGCGCAAGGGAAAAGACCTGGAAACCTCCCGAATCGGTCAGGATCGGCTTGTGCCAGTTCATAAATGCATGCAGACCGCCAGCCTCACGGATCACATCCGTTCCCGGACGCAGATACAAATGATAGGTGTTACCTAATATAACCTGTGCCTGCGCGGCATCGAGTTCTTCGTTGGAAAGCGCCTTAACGGTCGCGTGGGTTCCCACGGGCATAAAAACCGGCGTCTCGATCTGTCCGTGATCGGTGTCGATCGTGGCGGCACGGGCCGAAAGGGGATTTGATTCCTTATGCAATGTAAATTTCATGCATCAAATATAGTTTGGAAGAGGCAGAGCTTGCAATAGAAAAAAAAAGTAGATAAATTAGGAACATCATCAGACAGATCTTGTAAAAACGATGATAATAAAGGATATGTGCTTGAGAAAACGAATCGCTGTTGTTATTCTCCTTTTATACATTTCGGTATCCGCAGCTGCTCCCGGAATAAGGGTCCTCTATCCGGACAGTCGATCCATGACGGTCGAGGTCGACCTGGGTGAACACATTGCTTATCAATGGACGGAGAACGGTGAGGAATTCCGGCGCTATGCTTTTGATCATACGAATAATCATCGGCAGCAAAATAATTCGACATATGAGATCCTCCAGTTTCCGGTTGCTGTTGGCGACCGCATACCGAACATACGCATTGAGGTGATCGAAACCGAATACGTGAAACATAGCATACGGGATCATCGCCTCTATGATATCGGCGATCTTCTGCAATACCGTGATATTTCTTTCGTATATCTCACGATCAATCCTTTTCTCGAGAATGGCAATGTCATGCGCCGTTTCCGAGTACATCTGGAATTTAGCACTTCTCTGCAAACGGCCACGCCGGATATCATGAACCGGTTTTTTATAAACAGTTCACACGCGGATGCCATGGCTTCCCGGGTAGCAGCAAAAAAACAATTACATAAACCCGCCGTATTCAGCGGTGAATGGTTAAGTGTACGAATAGCAGAAGAGGGAATATACGCGATCAGTCGTTCCGATCTCAGAGAAGCCGGCATCAGCGGAAATATTGAAGATAGTAAGGTGTATCTCTTCGCCGGCCGGACCTTTGGCGGTCCTCTCCGGCAGACCTTTCCCGACAGTTCGGACTTTCATTTAAAGGAGGTTCCGCTGCTGTTTCTGGACGCGCCGGATGACGATGATGATCAATGGGTCTTCTATGCATCGGGCAATTCAGCCTGGGAACGCGGAACCGATAATAGCAACATACGTCAAATTCGCTATATCCGGAATGCATATGAAAGCGTTCAGCATTTCAGACTTTTTGTCGGGAACGCAGAAAATGATCCGAAACGTATGGTTGTTGACGTTCCCGCATTCAGCGGGTCCGAGGTAGTCCAACCCTATGCATACAGACGCTTGCATCATGAACAGGAATTGATCAATCCGGGTAAAGGGGGAGACCTCTGGCTGGGAGAACGGCTGTCATCCAGTCGTTCGTTTTCTTTTTTTCTGACCAACCTATACCGGGAAAGCAGCGTCAGTGGTGCTCTGCGTCTTGGTTTTGGATATACGACTGCCGGTAATCATGAATTCAAGACCTACTTATCCGGGTCCCCGATCTCAACCCTTACGGCGATCAATTCCCGGAGCGCAAACGATCAGGATACGGAAAGCAGCATCACCAGGAAAACGGATATGCTCCTGTCAAACAGCAGTTTGAGTGAAGAATTGTCCTTAAGGATCGATTACCGCGGTGAATATGCCACAAGCGAGGCATATCTTGATTATATCAGTATTATTTATCCCGCATATCCGACGGCACAGGACGGATATCTGCATTTATGGTTCACAAAGAGTGAAACGCCCCGCAAAGTGCTGATCAGCGGACTGACGGCTGCCATTTCCTATGTATTCGGCGTGGAAGATCCATTTGAAACGTATTACTATCCGCTCAGCGGCACGTCGGGGGATATCCTTATTCCTGCATCGGATAAAAGTACCTCGTTTATCGTTTTGAATGAAGGGCATTTCAGAACACCGGTGTCCCTGAGTAAACTACCGGGTTTTATAGCTTCTAACGCCGGTGATCATGCATCACAGACAGACTTTATTATCATCACGCCCGAAGTGTTCTTATCCGAAGCGCAACGTCTCGCGGCACACAAAGAGTCCCGTCCTGCGCACCCCATGCGGACAATGGTCAAGACCTATTCCGAAATTATCGGTCAATTCAATGCAGGTAATCGTGATCCTTACGCGATCCGGCATTTTTTAAGTAACATGTATCATCATGCACCCGAACCCAAGCCCAAATATGTGCTTTTACTGGGTGATGGCCATTATGACGTTCAGAACCGTATCCATTCCGCGCCGGTCTTCATTCCGTATTTGTACGAATCCAACATACTGTGGCCTTGTGATGATATATATGTCATGGTAAGCAGTGTGGACGATATTACAAATGATATGGCGATCGGCCGCATTCCCGCCAACAGCATCGATGAAGTAAGGGCCGTGATCGATAAGATCATCGAATACGACAACAGGACCAACCCCGGTGAGTGGCAGTTAAATGCCATGTTGGTTGCCGATGACCCGAGTGACCCGGAGATGGGCAGTGCCTATATCGGACAAACGATGTTCATCACAGATTCGGAACGGCTCTGGAACACCTATCTGCCCCGGGTCATGCAGACTAAAAAGGTCTATCTGACAGAGTATCCGGAACGCTACGTAACGGAACTTCAGACGATGGGACGGGATGGAGCACGTGAAGATATTATGGACACATTCCGGAAGGGAGTGGCATTTGTCAATTTTTACGGCCATGGTGATGCATCGGTCTGGACCCAGGAAAAAGTCTTTGTGAACAATGATCTGGTACGGCTGGATACAGATCGCCAATACCCGATCATACTTGCAGCCACCTGCAGCTGGGGACGCTCGGACATGCCGGATTTTCAGAGTACCGCGGAAGATATCCTAACCATGAACCAAAGTGGGGCCATTGCGACCATTGCAGCGGTCCGCGGAGTATATCACGGCGGTGAATCCACAAATAACGTTAAATTCGTACAGGATTTCATGACGGGATTGTTTACGGGTAATCCTGATCATGCATATACACCGCTGCTCGGGGATGCGGTCCTGTATGCCAAGAACAGGTCGAACAATACTTCGGGGACCGTAAAGATCAACAATAATATGAAATTTATGTTCTTCGGTGATCCGACGTTGATACCGGCTTTTCCGCAATATGGCGGAGAGATCGATCCCCTCGAAAGTGATACGCTGCGCGCGCTTGACCGTGTTACCATCAGTGGACGTGCCCTGGGTCGCGAAGGGGATCCGCTTAGCGGTATGGGTCAACTGCAGGGCAGGTTGACCGTCTATGATAATAATTATACCGTTTCGAGGGAATATGTGGGTTTAGGCGGCGCAACATATACTATCTCCTATTCTCTTGAGGGTAACCGGCTTTTCAACGGCGGTATTTCCTTTGACGGTGACGCTTTTTCAACGCAGATATTCATTCCGAAGGATATTCAGTATCACGGCAGCCGGGGCAAGGTCAGGATGATGTATTGGAATGAGAACGGCATTTTTCACGGTTCCGCAGCGATTGATACCATACATGTCGGCGGTATTAATCCGGAAGCTCCTCCCGATGTGGTGGGTCCGGATATTAAACTGTATACCGGTGATCAAATGCTGAATAATGGTGCCGTGGTCTATGATACCAGCACGATCCGTATCGTATTTGAAGATCAAAGCGGGATCAATATCACGGGAACAAAGGGACACGTTCTTGAAATGCGTATCAATGACGGGGCACATACCGTAGATCTGAGCAGTTTGTTCTCCTACAGTCAGGACAGCTTTACGCGGGGACATGTCGAATTCCCCGTTCATCACTATTTTGATCCGGGCGATCATCGTATAGAGATCGTTGCATTTGATAATTACAACAACTATTCGCAGATTGAAATGGCGATCACGGTATTGAGTGAGGACAGCGATCTTATCACCCATCTTGTTAATTTCCCGAATCCCTTTAAGGGGCGGACCGACTTTACCTTTTTGAGCGCGGTGAACGGATTGGCATCCATTCGCATTTACAGTATTTCGGGCAGGCCTGTCGCTACGCTGAACGATCAGTTGGTGCGGACAGGTTTTAATGCCCTTCCCTGGCAGGCGGAGGATAATTACGGACACACATTGGCTGCCGGCGTCTACTTCTATGTGCTGCATCTCGAATACGGGGATGAAAAACTCCGTTACCAAAATAAGATGTTGATCCTCCCATGACCATCCGGCAACCCGAAATGCGTGTCATCCTGGCATCCGCTTCACCGAGACGCAGGGAAATACTTGAACAAACAGGGTTGATTTTTGATATTATCCCCGCAAATATTGATGAGTCATTTCTGCAAGGCGAGACGTCCCTGGAACATGTATGCCGCCTTGCCGAAAAAAAAGGGGATGCCCTTGCCGGGGTGTATCCGGAGGCCATCGTTATTTCAGCCGATACCATCGTTGTTTTGCAGGAACAGATACTTGGCAAACCGCGTGACGAAGAGGAAGCATATCGCATTCTAAAGCAATTATCCGGGAAAACGCATGAAGTGATCAGTGCGTTCGCGCTGACCTCGAAAGCACTGAAGATCCATGTGCTCCGGCATGAAAGGACCCAAGTCCATTTCCGCAACCTGAGCGATGCGGATATCAAAAACTACATTGCCGGCGGATCGCCCATGGACAAAGCCGGGGCTTATGGTATACAGGATCTTGACTTTGATCCGGTCAAAGATATCGAAGGATGTTATTACAATGTCATGGGCTTTCCCCTTCCGGCTTTTATGGAAGAATGGAACGCATTATTTCCCTGATCGCTAATATAAAAAATACCAATAGCATAATAACCCGGAAAATCGCATGATCTTCCGGGTTTTTTCGAATGTTGGGGTGCTTTTATTCTTTTTTCTTGGTATTCAGCAGTTCGGAAATCGGAATGACAAGTCCCAGAATAACGGCAATACGGAACATGGTACCCCATGCAACAAGAGCCGATCCGTGAATGATCAGATTGAAAAACAAACTGACCAGGATGCCTACGGCAAATGCAATGATGCCGATAACAAGGCAGCGCAGGACAAAAGGACCGAATTTCATGATACACCTCCTATTTATATCGTGTTAAAACGCCTTTTCTGTAATATGTCATGTCCCTGTTTCCAATGAACAAAACCTATACGCGAAGTAAAACAGATATCCAAGAAGCATCATGAGCTTTATTCAAATACCGTATCAACGCTAAATCGTTTTCTGAACCGTGTCTGTTGTTGCTGTATTTGCAATATAATACAATAAATTTCAAAGATAAAGGATAAAAAGTGAAAGATCCCCGATGGGGATCTTTCACTATGTTAAACTGCTTTATTTATCCTCGTCAACGACCTCATAATCGGCATCTTCGACATTTGCACCGGCATTGGCAGATTCCGTTTCCGGAGCGGCTCCGCCGGTTTGCGATTCCTGTTGTGCCTGCGCATATATCTTTTCTGAGATCTTCATCATGACCTTATTAACTTCTTCGATCTTCGCTTTGATCTCATCGGGATTGTCGCTTTCTTTCACTTTTTCCAGTTCGGCAAGCGCATCTTCGACCGGTTTCTTATCGGATTCACTGATCTTGTCGCCGAGATCATCCAAAGACTTACGTGTCGAGAATAAAACCTGTTCCGCCTGATTATGGGTCTCTACTTTTTTCCGGAACTTTTCGTCCTCATCCGCATGTTTGTCAGCTTCTTCGGTCATTTTATGGATCTCCTGATCTGTCAGACCGCTGGATGATTCAATGCGGATATTCTGCTCTTTTCCGGTTGCTTTGTCCTTTGCGGAGACATTCATGATCCCGTTGGCATCAATATCAAATGAAACCTCGATCTGCGGAATACCGCGCGGCGCGGGAGGAATTCCATCAAGGATAAAACGTCCGAGTGTTTTGTTGTAAATAGCTTGCGAACGTTCTCCCTGAAGAACATGGATCTCAACTTGCGGCTGATTATCCGCAGCGGTACTGAAGATCTCCGATTTTTTCACGGGGATCGTCGTGTTCCGCTCAATCAGTTTGGTAAAGACACCGCCAAGGGTTTCGATACCCAGCGAGAGAGGTGTAACATCCAGCAGGAGCACGTCTTTGACATCGCCCTGTAATACACCGCCCTGGATCGCGGCACCGACGGATACGACCTCATCGGGATTGACGGTCTTATTCGGTTCTTTCCCGAAGATGTCTTTCACAATTTTCTGTACTGCCGGAATACGGATTGAACCACCGACAAGGATGACCTCATCAATATCGGATGCTTTTAAACCCGCATCTTTCAGCGCGTTCTCGCAGGGTTTGCGTACACGTGCCACAAGATCCGCGGTCAACTGATCGAATTTCGCGCGGGTAAGGGAAATATTCATATGTTTGGGACCGGTGGAATCCGCCGTTAAGTAGGGCAGGTTGATGTCGGTCTGCATCGAGGTGGACAATTCCATTTTTGCTTTTTCAGCCGCTTCTTTCAGTCGCTGAACAGCCATGGCATCCTTTGAAATGTCCATGCCTTCCTGCTTTTTGAATTCTTCAAGTAAATATTCAATGAGTTTCTGATCAAAATCGTCACCGCCGAGGTGAGTATCACCGTTTGTAGATTTTACTTCGAAGACACCGTCACCGATCTCCAAAATGGAGATATCAAAGGTACCGCCTCCAAGGTCAAATACCGCTACTTTTTCCTCTTTCCCCTTGTCAAGACCATAAGCAAGTGCGGCTGCTGTGGGTTCATTGATGATGCGCTTTACTTCCAGGCCGGCGATCTTTCCGGCATCCTTGGTGGCCTGACGCTGCGAGTCATTGAAATACGCCGGCACCGTGATCACCGCTTCGGTCACTTTTTCACCTAAATACTCTTCCGCGACCTGTTTCATTTTCTGAAGGATCATGGCTGAGATCTCGGGCGGTGAATAGGTCTTGTTGTCGATACGGACGCGTACATCCTTGTTCTTACCCTCTTCGACCTTATAGGGCACTTCGTTGATCTCGTTTGATACCTCATGATACATACGACCCATGAAACGCTTGATGCTGTATACGGTATTCTTTGGATTTGTTACCGCCTGGCGCTTTGCGGACGCACCGACAAGACGTTCACCGTCTTTCTTGAAACTGACCACCGAGGGTGTTGTACGGTTACCCTCCGAATTGACTAATACTTTAGGTTCGTTTCCCTCCATAATGGATACGCATGAGTTTGTCGTACCCAGATCAATACCAATGATTTTTCCCATTTTCATTCTCCTTTTCAGATACCCGAAGGATAACTGATTTAATTGCATTCATTCTATCAATGTGCATATAACATACAAACACCATCTTACACAAATGCAAATATTGTGCCAGAATTGAAAAGGTGACAATATGGCAGAATAATACGCCTTGTCATAAAAATATTCATTCAAATGCTAAAAGGTCCGTTATAAAAAAATGATATATTTTATTCGCAGAAAAAAAAATTGTTGCTATATTATTTCTTTCGGAAAGGGATACACCGGAAGTATTTTTAAAATAGGAATATCATTAAGAAGCATCATGTGACCATGGTAACATGAAAAAGCCACTGAGGCAGGAGTGATTAATGCAAAAGGAGAAATTAAAGCCACCTTTCAGCGGTGCCGGTGAACTCCTTTCATTTACCGGTGCAGAGATCATAAAGCAAATCAATAAGAAAGTACTCTTCCGTTCCCGATGGAAAATGCAGGAAGGGGGAGAGGACTTTCTGACTGATATCCTGAATAACCAAGAGATCATGGATGCCATCCATCCGCGTGCCCTCTATGGTTATTTTTCCGCTAACCGCGAAGCGGGCGGAGTATTATCGGTCAATCAGTCGATCCAATGGAAATTCCCTTTGGTCAATGGTGTGCGTCTTTCGGATTATTTCCGCTTTAAAAGGAGCGGGGAAGACTTCATTCCGCTTTTGGCTGTAACGGTCGGGGATGAAGCGGTCAAATTATCTAAGGACTTGTATGAAAAATACGATTATGCGGAATATTTTTTGCTTTACGGACTGGTCGCCGAGATGGCGGAAACCCTTGCCGCAATGGTACACAAACGTATTAATAAAGAATTGGGTATTAGAAAAAGTCTGCGACGGAGTTTCGGTTATCCCGCCTGCCCCGATCTGTCCTACCAGAAGAGCCTTCTCGACCTGCTGGGAGCCGACCGCATCGGTCTGCGTCTTTCGGAATTCAATCAACTGATCCCGGAATTCTCTACGACGGCAATTATTATCACCCATCCCGATGCCAAACCATAAAAACCACCGCAACGGGAATTCATGTCAGAAGTTAAACGTGAACTAAACCTCTTTCAGATGATCGCCATCATTATCGGTCTGGTCATCGGAAGCGGTGTATTTATTAATATTGCGCCGGTCCAGCGGGCAGCGGGCAGTCCGGGACTTGCCGTGATCGCCTGGGCGGTCGGTGGACTGATCATCCTGCCGCAGATCTTTATCTATGCGGAACTGGGTACCGCATATCCCAACCAGGGTTTCGGTTATTTATATCTTCAGAAAGCCGGCAGTCCCATGTTGGCATTCTTATATACCTGGACCGCCTTCTGGACTTCGGATATGCCCTCCATTACCATCCTGAGCCTTGCCGCCGTAACAGCGCTGGATGTCTTTTTCCCGTTTCTGACGCTGGAAGCTATATCTACCAAACTCATTGCCATATTGGTTATTCTGATACTGACCCTCATTCATGTCCGCAGCGTTAAGCAGGGATCCTGGGTACAGGTCGTTCTCACCGTCCTGAAGATCGTGCCTCTGGCGATCCTGGCGATCATTGGTCTGTTCTACCTGGATTCACCCACACTTTTCATGCGTCCGCAACTTGCAGAACCGGCACAATATTCGGTGATCTGGCTTATCCTGATGGGAGCGGCAGGCACGGTCTGGAGTTATGCGGGTTTTCCGAATATTATGTATATGGCCGGTGAAGTAAAGAATCCCGGACGGAATATTCCCCTGGCCCTGATCGGGTGTGCGCTTTTCGTGACGATGATGTATGTTCTGATCTCTTTTGCCACAGCGGCCATCATTCCCCATGATGAGATCATTCTTGCACAGGGGTTTTTAAATCCCTTTAAATATCTGCCTCTTTTTGCAAAATTTGCCGCAGCCTTTCTGGGATTGGCAGCTTTTATCTCCTGTATCGGGGCAACCAATGTCTGTGTAATGAGTCAACCGCGACTGCAATACGCGATGGCAAGGGACGGACTGTTCTTTAAAACATTCGGAAAGATCCATCCCGTTTTCGGTACACCGGTCAACTCCATCCTGCTGCAATCCGGGTTCGCGATCATACTCGTTTTCATCAGTCAGGACACACTCGATACTCTGCTGGGATATTTTACCTTTTCCTATCTGTTCCAGAACATTCTGGTCTACGGCAGTATCTTCTGGCTGAGAAAACGTGATGATTATCAGCCGGCATACCGCTCACCGATGTGGCGGATCATGGCTGTTCTTGCCATTGTACTGCCGCTGCCGCTGATCTTTGCGAGCTTTACGGCTTTTCCCCTGACCGGAATATTGTTCAGTCTGGGCTTTACATTGGCGGGAGTGCCGGTATATTTTATTTTTAAAGCAAAGAAGCGAAGAAGCGAAGAAGCTAATAAGCAAACAAGCTAATAAGCAAACAAGCTAATAAGCAAACAAGCTAATAAGCGAAGAAGCTGAGTTTATATGTGTTTCGGGGTGGGAAGCGATGTAGGACTGTTTACGATGTTTTTATGTCAGCGTGCAAGCAGGGTATCAAGCGCGGTTTCGATCACGGTATCCCATCCCCGTGCCACGTCTCCGGCATCAAGCAGGGAATGGATTGTCGGCGGTATGCCATTCTCGTAATTCACACCGTTGGCAGTCAATGTGCGTGTGATGGAAAAACGGTAGGTCCAGCCGTTTGGCAGTTGACCGCCGTTCGGCATACCCAAACCGCCGCCGGTAGTATCACCCACAAGAAAGATGTTATCCACCGAAAGTGTGGCAAGAGCAAACACAGAAGTTGCGCTGTAAGATCCGCGGTCGATCAATACCGCAACGGGATTTGAATATTTCAGTGTGGTATCGTAAGGCGTTGAATAAAGCGGCACCGCTTCACTGAAATCGTTATGATCAGGACCGGATTTGATAGCACTTGTGTATATGGGTTGATCGGAATGTATCAAATGCGAAAGAAGTTTGGTAATATTATGTCCGTATCCGCCGCCATTTTGACGTATGTCGATGATCAGTCCCCGTGTATCACTGTAGCGGTTCAGAATAAAAACAAACTGTTCATCGGTGAAATTATCGGAAAAAGAAGCATAACGGATATAACCCACTTGTCCATTGGCTATGAAATTGTGCTGAAAGGGTCCCGTGATATACATGTCCGTTCCCAGATAATTCTCTTTTACCAGGCGGTAATTTATGTTTTGCGGACCGAGCATCGTAATGTCATATCTGGAAACATTGAATTCCGAAATAAGATTCACATGACCGTCTTTCAGTTCGTTCATCATATTTCCAAGATAATAAAACAGGGAATCATCCGGCATACCGTCATAGATATGTGGTTCATAGTGCAGGTAGACGGATTCCCAGTCAACATCCTTTACATCGAAAAATGCATATTGTTCGTTGACCTTATTCCATAAATATTCGAATGTCGCGCTTGCTCCCGTATCGACGCCAGGCTGGAAAAAAATATATTCGCATGAGCTCAACAACAGCAGCAGTGCCAGCATCGCGATAAATGGAAATGTGTGTTTTTTATTCATGTCATTTCACTCTGAAACAAAAGCTGTAATGTAAATGATGACTTGCTGTTTCCAGCAAATATATATCGCGTTTTCCGGTGCTCAGCATGTTCCACGAATAAGCGACTTCAAAGGCATTGCCGTTTTTCAAAGTGTGTCTGAGTCCCAGTCTGCTGCGCAGGCGGAATCCGCCGATAAAAGCGTGCCGGGATATACTTTCCGGATCGGTGACAAGTCCGTTGATCACATAAGGATAATCCGGACGTATGTTGAACATGAATACGGGGATATCCATTGCGTAGATCAGGGAATAATCGCGTGCCGGTCTCCGGAGCCGGATGAAGGCGATCTTTCGTTCACGTGCGGACAGGGTAAAATCATATTGAAGCTGTCCGCGAAAGGAAAGGGTATTGAAAAGATCAAGGTTTGCCGCCGCATTTTGATATGTGTCATTGAAGGTGAAAGCGATTTCACCGGTATAGCTTCCCCCGCCCAGTATCTGCAGGTCCGCTTGTGATAAACGGGGAATGTTATGTACATAATGAACAGTGATGGCAGCGGTGGCGTAGTTCAGCATATATTGTGTTCCGGTAAATCCTGCCATATAGGAAAGACTTGTATTTAAGCCCCAGTTGCATAAGGGATCCTCGTATAAATAACCGCTTTCAATACATATTTTTACCCCCTGATAACGCAGTGGCGAGGTGCCCATATCTTTGAAGGAAGCATATGCGCCACCCTGTGTAAGGAATAGGTATTCCGAGCGTTGTCCGGGTGCTTCACTGGCGAATAAAAGAAATTTACTTCCCGAAAGGAACAGCAGTATCATGATAAAGATGCGATTTTTCATAAAAAGATTATAGTATTTATACTTATTTTAAGCAATAAAATTATTTATTATCCCGGAACATACAATTTTAAACTATTTTGTCCTGCTTTAATTTAGTAAATTGCATTTCGAATTCAATATACGGATCATTTTTTGGAGAATCAATCACATGAAACAAAGTATATTGGTCATAAACGGTCATCCGGACAAGGAAAGTTTGTGTTCCGCGCTGGCGGAGGCGTATGCACGGGGAAGTCGGACGTCCGCAATCGACTGTGAATTGATACATCTTTCGGATCTGGATTTTGATCCCGTATTACATAATGGATATCGCGTGGTTCAGGAACTCGAACCGGACCTCCTGATGCTGCAGGAGCGGATCAGGAAAGCGGAGCATCTTGTTTTCGTATATCCTGTTTGGTGGGGAACGTATCCATCCTTGCTGAAAGGGATGATCGACCGCGCATTTCTTCCCGGATTCATGTTCAAATTCCACCCGAACGGATATTCCTGGGATAAGTTCATGAAAAATAAATCCGCACGTCTGATCGTCACGATGAACAGTCCGAAATGGTATTATAAATACATGATCGGTCGTCCCGGGGATCATGCGATGCGAAGGAGCGTGTTGCGGTTCGCGGGTTTTAAACCCGTCAGGATCACCCATCTGGGTCCCGTTAACCGCGCTGATGACGCAAGACGGTCCGAATGGCTGCAAAAGATAGAATCAATGGGAAAAAGGGCAATATAAATTATAAAGGGAGGCAAAATGAAGATATTGAATGCACTGAGAATGGTGACATTTATTGTAACCCTTGGGACAACCATTCCATTATTTGTTAATTATCTTGCCGGAACGGCTCCGAAGCATGCCATGATAACGCATCTTCATGTCTGGTTCGGCCTGGCGTTCTTTATCATTGCCATCATCAGTATGCTATTGATGAAGAAAAATTCAGGCATGTTGAATAAGTCAGATAAATAATGGTATTTATAAGCAAGTGCCGGCTTTTTGAGCGGTGTTAATTCCGGCCACATGGCCGCTGGACCAGGCGATCTGCAAATTATATCCGCCGGTTGCTGCATCCAGATCAAGGATCTCACCCGCAAAGAACAATCCGGGCAGGATCTTGCTTTCCATGGTCGAGGGATTGACTTCTTTCAGGTCCACACCCCCGGAAGTAATGATAGCATCATTCCAGCCGGTGTGACCAATGACCTCAAAACGTAAATGTTTCAACGATTGAAGCAATTGTTTTCTTTCCGCTGCCGTAACCTGGTTACAGAACATTTCCGGATTCAGTCCGGCATATTCGCATAAAGGCAGGACCATTTTCAGCGGAACGAGGTTTTTTATCATGGTCTTAAGCTTCGCACGGCCGTTCGTATCAAGTTCACGCAACAAACGCGCGTCCAGCGTGGCTTCATCCAGAGCGGGTTTGCAATCCAGTACGATCTCAACACGCTCATCCCTCCCGAGTGCTCTGACCGCCTCCCGGCTCAGATCAAGAATAATGGGACCCGATAAACCGAAATGCGTAAAGAGCATTTCTCCGAAAATATCAGAATGTTTTTTATTACCGATCCATAAACTGGCCGTAACGTTCTTCATGGAAAGTCCCTGAAGTGAAGGAGCCAATTCGCCCTTTGTTTCAAGCGGAACAAGCGCGGGATAGATGCCGCTTATATGATGTCCGGTCTCTTCCGCCATACGATAACCATCCCCGGTGCTGCCGGTAGCGGGGTATGAACGGCCCCCGGTCGCGAGAATACAGGTACGGCCTCCGAAAGCGGCCCCCGTATCAAGAATAACCGAAGTAAAATGTCCGTTCTCACTGACGAGTCGTTTGACCTTACGTTCGTATTTTATTGTTACTCCCTGCTCGGAAACCCATTTAACCAGTGCGTCTGCAACATCCATAGCCCGTTGTGATTGCGGAAAGACCCGCCGCCCGCGTTCTTCAATGGTTGGAACACCCAGTCGATAAAAATGCCGCAGCGTATCCGGAACAAAAAAACGACTGAACATCGGCCGGCAGAATTTCGGGACCGGGTAGATCTGTTTCATGTATTCGGCAATGCCTGAATTATTCGTCAGATTGCAGCGACCCTTTCCCGTGATCAGAAGTTTACGGCCGGCACGTCGCATGGAATCAAGGAGCAACACAGATGCCCCCGCTTCCGCGGCGCTTCCCGCGGCCATCAGTCCGGCCGCTCCGGCCCCGATCACGATCACATCATACAGTGTTTCAGACATGTCCGAATATACGTTGAAATCAGACATTCGCAAAAGATTTGATCACCGCAGATGGGCAACAACAAACAAAAAACGGTGGCAGAATATTAAAATCATGACTACATTTACAGATAATAAAAGGGACATATCCATGCGAGCAGCATTTTCAGAAGCAATACGTGAGAAGAAGATCTTAATATCCGACGGTGCCTGGGGCACTTTTCTGCAGTCGGAAGGATTGCAATCCGGAGAATGTCCGGAGGAATGGAATATCAGTCACCCCGACGTGGTGCGCGCCATTGCCAGGTATTATATAGAGGCGGGATCGGATATGGTCGAAACCAATACGTTCGGCGGATCCAAACATAAACTCGATCTATTTGATATGGGCGACCGCACGTATGAATTTAACCGGGAAGGAGCAAAACTGTCACGCAGTGCTGCCGGCGAAGATCATTGGGTACTTGGCTCGGTGGGACCTTCGGGTGTGATGCTGATGATGGGTGAAGTGACAGAAGAAGAGTTGTATCAAGGCTTTCTTGAACAGGTAAAAGGACTTGCGGACGGCGGAGTGGATGCCTTCTGCATCGAAACATTTTCGGATCTTGCCGAAGCGCAACTGGCAGTACGCGCGGCGCAAACCACCGGACTTCCCGTTATCTGTACTTTCACCTTCGAGAACGGTTATTCCATGATGGGCGTAACACCCGAAGCATACACCCGAAAAATGCTGGAACTCGGAGTGGATGTTCTTGGAACCAACTGCGGGAACGGTCTCTCGGGGATGGTGGAGATCGTCCGTACTATCCGGAAAACGGCACCCACGCATCCCATTCTTATCCATGCGAATGCGGGTCTCCCGGAAATGAAGGGGACGGAGGTCCATTATCCCGAGACCCCGGAGATCATGTCCGCCTTTATTCCCGAGATCATCCGTGCGGGTGCTACCATTGTCGGTGGATGTTGCGGTACGACACCGGAACATATAAGCGCCCTTAAAGCGGAAATAAAAAAGCGCTGCACCTAAGGGAAGCATAAGAACAAAAACCTGTTAGTAACGTTAAGAGAGTATATCACAGACATTTTAGAAGAGGAATAATATGAAACCTGTAGCCTTGATCTTATCGGGATGCGGACGTGCGGACGGCAGCGAGATCCATGAATCCGTCAGTGTGCTGCTGGCATTGAGTCAACATGATATGCCCGTAAAAATATATGCACCCGATATCGAACAATTCCGTGTGATCGATCATCTCAGCGGAAGAATGCTCGATGAAAAGCGGAATGTGCTGGCGGAAGCTGCACGTATCGCCCGCGGAAAAATAAGTCCGCTTTCCGAACTGGATACAGCGCAGACATCCGCGATCATCCTGCCGGGAGGGATCGGTGCTTCGGCAAATCTGTGTACCTATGCACAGGACGGTATTCACTGTGAGGTTGAAAAAGACGTGTTCAGGGTCCTGAGCATAGCCATGAAACAGCACCTTCCCCTGGGTTTCATTTGTATCGCTCCGGTGCTGGCAGCCCGTGTTGCCTCCGAACTGGGGTTATCTCTGACCCTGACGATCGGGGATGATCCGGACACAGCGGGCGATATTGAAGCTCTCGGCTGTGTTCATAAAGTATCGGATGTACACGAATGTGTCGTTGACAACCGCCATAAGGTCGTTTCCACCGCGGCATATATGTCCGCAAAAAATCCGGCGGAATGTTTCGCCGGTATTTCCGGGCTTATCAAAGCGATAAAAATACTGATCGAAAAATAAGAATTCTAAAACAAAGCGTTTTACTTCCGATAATCCTGCAGAGAAAAAATTTCCGTACAATGTTATAATGTATCGGGAGCTGTAATTCGTTTGTTTCTCCGGATTGAATTCTGTTCCCGAAGCTGTGAGAAAATGACGGCTCCCAATATCAGTCCGGCACCTGCCAACTGACGCGCGCTCATACTTTCACTTAAGATCAGCCAGCCTCCGATCGCGGCAAAGACACTTTCCATACTTAAGATCAAAGAGGCATAGGCAGGGTTTGCATCTTTTAATGCGATCACATGCAGGGTATATGCAATACCGACGGCACCGATACCGCCATAGAGTATAGCGGGCAATGCCGGACGGAGAGCAGCGGGAGAAATACTTTCGCTGAAGAGAGCGGTCAGAAGGCTCAGAATGGCGCATACAAAAAACTGCATTATTGATAAACGGATTGCCCCGACCCGGGATGCGTAATGCGCAATGAACAGAAAGTGAACCGCCCAGAGTACGGCGCAGAGCAGAATAAAAAGATCGCCGGAAAGTATCGTGAGATCGCGGCTGACCGACATAAAATACACGCCGGCCAATGCAACGATAATACTTATCCAGACATATTTTTTTGTTTTGTGACCCACGAAGATACCAAAAACCGGTACCAGGATCATATAAAGACTGGTGATAAAGCCCGCCTTTGAGGCGGTGGTTGTTTTTAATCCGACCTGTTGTGCGCTGACCGCAAGAAAAAGAAAAAGTCCCGTGATCAGACCCGCGAATAAGATCGTCTTTGTTTTGGCTTTGATCGCGGCTTCCTGATGCCGGGTCATAAAAAATACCGGCAGCAGACAGATCACACCGATACCGAATCGAATGGCGGAATAATAGAATGGCCCGATATGGGACATGCCGTCTCGCTGCGCGACAAAACCAAGTCCCCAGAGCATAGCTGCAAGGAGTAGAATGATATCTGTCCGAATGCTTTTTTTCATCAGGGAAAAATAAGCCGGTAAAAGAAGAAAAACTAAAAAAATAATCAAAGAAAATGTCATTAGTGGTTGACATTGAACAACGATTTGAACTAACTTTGAAAGGTGTTTGAATTGAGTTGGTCAATGATAAATATTAGCTGGTCCAATTGAATGATTTTAATGAAATTAGGGGTGATGTGACTTAAACGCTGTTTTGGCGTTTTCGTATTTAGAATGATTTTTTTAATTATAAAAGGATAGGGAACATGTTTGACAACAATAATATCGTGATCGGAATTGCAGGATCCGGAGGTGACGGGGTTATTTCTGCCGGGGATATTCTTGTTAATGCGGCATCCAGTGAGGGCTTGTTTGTCTTTATGTTGAAAAGCTTTGGCGCGCAGATACGCGGTGGTGAAAGTTCTGTTCGCGTGCGCATGAGCGATCTGCCCGTGCAGTCCCAAGGAGACCGTATTGACATTATGGTTGTACTCAGCTGGCGAAATTTTATTCGATTTAAAACCGAATTATTGTTGCAGGAAAACGTTGTTATTGTCAGTGACAGTGCCGATCCGATGGAGGATGGGGACATTCCGTTGACGGAATCGCAACGAAAGTATTGGTACAAGATCCCTTTTGCAAAAATTGCCGAAGAACATTCGGGTTCAGCCCAGGCGAAGAATATTGTTATGCTGGGAGCGATTTCCGAACTTTTTTCGCTGCCTAAGGAAGCGCTGAGGAAGTCAGTAGAAAAGAAATTCAGGGCGAAATCGGAAGAGATCATACAAAGCAATGTAAAAGCGATCCTTGCCGGAGAAGAATATATACGTAAAAATGTTGAGAAGATCGATCCCCTGGTATTTGAATATAAATCCGGAGAAAAGCGGCTTGTGATGCAGGGAAATGAGGCGATTGCAATGGGCGCGATCTATGCCGGTTTGAATTTCTACGCCGGTTATCCGATTACGCCATCCACCGAGATCATGGAGTGGATATCACGCTATTTGCCTCAGCGGGACGGGATCACCATGCAGATGGAAGACGAACTTGCATCCATTAACGCGATCATGGGAGCCTCTTTTGCCGGCAGGAAAGCAATGACCGCAACGTCCGGACCGGGTATATCCCTGATGAATGAAGGGATCGGACTTGCTTCAATGGCGGAAATACCGATCGTGATCGTTAATGTTCAGCGCGGGGGGCCATCTACCGGACTGCCTACCAAGACCGAACAGGCTGATCTGATGCAGGCGATCTGGGGCTCACACGGGGATTCTCCCCGGGTGGTAATAGCACCCTGTGATGTTGAAGATTGTTTTGATTCCACTGTTCTTGCTTTCTATATCTCCGAAAAATATCAGATCCCTGTCATTGTTCTGTCGGATCAGTTCATCGGTCACCGGGTTGAATCCATTAATCCGGAAGCGATCCGTGAAGGAGGCAAGACGGGTTTCCGGAAGGTCTGTTCCCGTGAAACCCCAAGTGAAGAGGATCTGGCAGATTATCATCGGTATAAACTGACCGAAAGCGGCGTATCGCCCATGTCCTATCTTGGCATCAAAGGTGGTGAGTACCTTGGTTCGGGTCTTGAGCATAACGAAAAGGGACATCCGCGAGGAGATGCAACAACGCACGCGATCATGTCCGAAAAACGCTGGAAAAAATTTGAAGCAATCAAACAGGAATTTCGTTTTGAACGGTTCTATGGACCTGAAAACGCGAAACTCGGTGTCATTGCCTGGGGATCGACAAAGGGCGTGGTCAAGGAAGCCGTTAATAAAGCAAATGCCATGGGTATTTCTGTCGGTGCTATGGTCCCACAGATCATCTATCCCTTTTTGCTTGACCCCTTCCTCGATTTTTTAGAGACTAAAACCCGTGTTATCATTCCGGAAATGTCCTATGCAGCACAATTCCGTCGCTATTTGCGGGGATTTATCCGTTTTGGTGAAAACGGTGTTAAAGTTGTACCATACAACAAATCCGGCGGCGCACCTTTTATGGTGGAAGAGATTTTAAACAAGATCATTGAAGAATGGAAGGATATGGAGGCCAGACGATGAATGATGTCGCACCGGTTGCAGGTTATAAAAGTTCCTTAAAGTCCATCTGGTGTCCCGGATGCGGGAATTTCGGTTTTTTAAATGCCATGTACAAGGCACTGGATGAGTTGCAGCTTCAATCCGAGAACACAGCGATCTGCTCCGGTATCGGTTGTTCCAGCCGCTTGCCGGGTTATATCAACGCCTATGCTTTTAACGGTATACACGGTCGCGTACTTCCCTTTGCCAGCGGCGTAAAGATGAGTCGCCCGGAAACAACGGTCATTGCGATCGGCGGAGATGGCGACGGTTATTCCATCGGAGCCGGCCATATTGGTCACGCTGCCCGGAAAAATATCAATATCAGCTATTTCGTTCTTGATAATAATATTTATGGACTTACAAAAGGTCAGGCATCTCCGACCACTCCGCTGGGGGTCAGGACCAAGACCACCTATTATGGAAATATGGGGATGACCTTTAATCCGGTCCGGATGCTTATCGCTTATAAAGCATCTTTTGTGGCACGCACCTTTTCCGGGGATCCCAAACACGCCCAGAAAATAATTGTTGAAGCCATTAAACATCCCGGGTTTTCCTTTGTTGAGGTCCTGTCGCCCTGCGTTACTTTCCGGGGGAAGGACCAGTTCAAACTTATTCGCGAACGCGTAAGATATATTGATGAAGCCCATGATGTCGAAGATGAAGTAAAAGCTTTTGACATAGCCAACGATGAAGATACCATCGATCTGGGTATCATCTATAAGAAACGTCGTCTGACCTACGACGAGATCATTCAGCAGGAAGTGATCAATAAGGCGAAAGCCGCTTCCAACGGTACAACAAATATCGATAAATTATTGGAACAATTCCAGCCCTAAGGGATGATGATAAAATTACATGCACCCGATTTTGTACACACTTGCACCGAATTGATCCGGCAAGCAGCATGTGATTTACCCGAGGATATCCTTTCTTCCATTCGATCAGCACAACGCGATGAAGCACCCGGAAGCATCGCTTTCGACACGATCGGCAGCATTTTGGATAATATTGAACGTGCCCGTACACAGCAGCGGCCAGTATGTCAGGACACGGGTATGCCTTGCTTTTCGGTTGACATGCCATATGGAGCGTCCATGCAAACGATCCGTGAGCAGATCAATGAAGCCGTTGTGCTGGCAACCCGGGACGGTTACCTGCGTCCCAATGCCGTAGATCCCGTCACCGGGAAGAACAGTGGTAATAATCTTGGCATAGATATCCCCGTCATTCATTTCAGAGAATGGAAAAAAAATACAATGCGTGTCGCCTGTATGCTTAAAGGGGGAGGAAGTGAAAATGTGTCCGCCCAATACAGTCTTCCGGAACCCGCATTGCAGGCGGGCAGGGATCTGGAGGGAGTCTCCGCGTGTGTCCTGGATGCCGTATGGAAAGCACAGGGTAAAGGATGTTCCCCGGGTATCATTGGTGTGGGTATCGGTGGTGACAGGATCACCGGCATGCAAAAGGCCAAGGATCAACTGTTTCGCTTAATGAAAGATGAAAATCCGGATCCCGTTCTGTCTGATCTTGAACGGACCTTATATGAGAAGATCAACCGCATGGGTATTGGACCGATGGGGCTGGGTGGTAATACCACCGTATTGGGGGTCAAGATCGGTTCGGCACACCGCCATCCGGCATGTTATTTTGTTTCCATTGCATACATGTGTTGGGCCTGCCGGCGGTCGGTCATGGAATTTGAAGCGGAAATATGAAAAATAAACATTTACAGTTGCCATTAAGTGAAAAGGAAGTACGTGATCTCCGGGTGGGAGATACGGTATTGCTCACGGGCAAAATATTGACCGCACGCGATATGGCGCAGCGCTGGATGTTTGAAGAAAGACCCGATATTCTGCGTAAGGATCTTCTTGAGGGTGCCCTGTACCATTGCGGACCCATTATGCTTTTCCGCGATGGAAAGTGGTTTTGTTCCTCTGCGGGACCTACCTCATCCACCCGGCAGGAACCCTATCAGGCGGAGATCATCAAGGAATACGGTATCCGCTGCGTGATAGGTAAAGGTGGAATGGGAGAAAGAACGGCACAGGCGATGCGGGATCACGGCAGCGTATATCTGCATGCCGTGGGCGGTGCGGCGGTACTGTATGCCAATACGGTGCGCTCCGTTGAGAGTGTCCTAAAATTGGAGGACTTCGGCATGCCCGAAGCGATTTGGACCCTTACGGTTGTTGATTTTCCGGCGGTGGTATCGATGGATGCGCACGGTAATTCCTTACACCGTGAGATCGAGGATAAAAGCCGCGAATTGTTAAGATCACTTTTATTGCAAAATAAATGATATGTTTTGAACGGGTGAAAGCGATCTCCGTATTTCGGATAAAAATTTTACTTACCTTCCATCATTATTCTTATTAGCTTTCGGCATGAGCAAAAAACGCAAGATCCTTGTAGGCATGAGCGGCGGTATCGACAGCAGCGTCGCTGTATATCTTCTCCGGGAGGCAGGATATCGGGTCGTGGGACTTACTTTACGACTGGCCGACCCATATTTGGATGATCACAGTAAACAATACAAGGTGATAGAGCGTGCCGCAAAGGTTTGCGAGCAGTTCGGAATTGAGCATATTGTCGCGGATTATACCGAAAAATTCCGCAGTTGCGTTGTTGACAAGTTTGCAGACGCTTATTTTTCGGGGATTACACCCAATCCCTGTATCGAATGCAATCGTTTTCTGAAATGGGATGCTCTGCTTGGCATTGCCGATCAGCATGATATCCCTCTGGTTGCCACCGGACATTATGCCCGGATCGGAAAAGAAGGACGTACCTTCCGGCTTCTGAAAGGCAGAGATGCCTTAAAGGATCAATCGTATTTTCTATGGCGGCTGCAGCAGGAGCAATTGGCCCGCACGGTATTCCCCTTGGGAGAAATGCATAAAAAAGAGGTCATAGCACTGGCATCGGGTCTTGGACTGCCGCAAAGCGGACAGGCGGAAAGTCAGGATATCTGTTATATACAGGATAATGATTATAAAACTTTTCTAGCAACACATTATCCGGAACGTGTCAGGGATATCGGACCGGGAAAATTCATCGACAGACAGGGGAAGGTGTTGGGCGAGCATGAAGGATATTACAGATATACGGTCGGACAGCGAAAAGGATTGGGCGTAGCGGCGGGTGAACCGCTCTATGTTCTGGAAATACAACCCGAGAATAATACGGTCATACTTGGGAACAGGATGGATACGGAAGATCTCGGATGTACGATCGGGGATGTTAACTGGATGCTTGCATCTCCGCCGGGGGAAATGTTTGATGCCGGCGTTAAAGTGCGCTACCGGGGAAAAATCGTGGACTGCCGCATTGAACCGCTGACGAACGGACACTATCATATATTGTTTCGTGAAGTCTTACATTCCGTAACACCGGGGCAGTCCGCCGTATTCTATGATCATGACATGGTTATCGGAGGAGGGATCATCCTCGGAAAGGAGAGCAAATGAAAAGAACGGTCCTGACAATACAGTCCATGAAAGATAAAGGTGAAAAGATCACCGCGCTGACCGCTTATGAAACGCTTTTTGCAGCGTATCTGGATGCTTGCGGTATAGACATTATCCTGGTTGGCGATAGTGCGGGGATGGTCTTTGCCGGTCACGATTCAACGATACCCGTGACCATGGAGGATATGCTTTATCATACCCTTGCCGTAAAACGAGCGGTCCGGGAAGCTCTGCTGGTTGCCGATCTGCCTTTCATGAGTTATCAGGTCAGTGTCGAAGATGCCTTGCGCAATGCGGGACGCCTGCTCCAGGAAGGCGGCGCAGAAGCCGTTAAAATGGAAGGCGGTAAGCGTATTCTCCCGCAGGTTGCAGCATGTGTTGAAGCCGGTATTCCGGTTATGGGACATTTGGGTATGACCCCCCAGAGCGTTAACCGGTTCGGCGGTTTTGCAACACGCGGAAAAGATAATGCCGAAGCCGATACACTGAAACAAGATGCACTGTTACTGGAGAAAGCGGGTGCCTTTTCGATCGTACTTGAAAAAATTCCGGCAAAACTCGGCAAGGAGATCAGTGAAATGCTCCGTATCCCCACAATAGGGATCGGCGCCGGCTTATATACGGATGGTCAGATCCTCGTAACCCAGGATATGCTGGGCATGTATGAGAAATTCAAACCGAAATTCGTGCGGCGCTATGCAGATATAGCCACAGAAATTAAACGTGCGGTCAATACCTATGCGGAAGACGTTAAACAGGGACGTTTTCCGGCAGAAGAAGAAAGTTTCTGATGGAACGGATAGAAGACATCGGGCAAATGCAGCAAAAGGCCGATGCATATCGCCGCAGCGGCAAACGTATCGGATTTGTTCCTACGATGGGCTATTTGCATGAAGGACATCTGTCTCTCATGGATGAAGCGAAAAAAGATTGTGATATTCTTGTGGTCTCCATCTTTGTAAATCCGGCACAATTCGGTCCGAATGAGGATTATACCACATATCCGCGGGATTTATTCCGGGATGAAGCTCTGGCGGAGTCACGGGGTGCGGATATTATTTTTTATCCATCAGCCGAAGCAATGTATCCTCATGAACAGCTTGCCTGGGTAAACGTTGAAAAGATCACGGATGTGCTCTGTGGCGCACAGCGACCCGGACATTTCCGGGGTGTAGCAACCGTAGTGACCAAGCTCTTCAATATTGTTAAGCCGCACCTGGCGGTTTTCGGTCAGAAGGATGCACAGCAAGTCGCCGTTATCATGAAGATGACAGAGGATCTGAATATGGATGTCCAGATACGCATAGCACCGGTCATGCGTGAAGCGGACGGACTTGCGATGAGTTCCAGGAACATCGGTCTTACCCCCGAAGACAGGAAGCATGCGCTTATCCTGTCACAGGTCCTGTTCTCGATCCGGGACGGTATACGTGAGGGTGAAGAGATCGAAGCGCTTTTAAAAATGTCAAGGGACCGGATCGCTTCCGTGCCGAATGTACGGCTGGAATATCTGGAAACACGGACCTTTCCGGAACTGGAACCCCTGCACACATTCAGCAGGGATTGTTTGATCGCGGTCGCCGCACGTTTCGGGAAAGTACGTTTAATTGATAATGTTCTTTTGAAAAAAACTTAATCTTGAAAACACGCGATATATTTCATAATATATCATGAGAATAAAAGCACAGGGAACAATGAAAAAACGTTTTTTACATTCCAAGATCCACCGGGCAGTGATCACCGAAGCAAATATCAATTACACCGGGAGCATTACCATTCCGGAAGATCTGATGGAAGCGGCGGGGATCACGGTGTACGAACAGGTACAGGTGGCCAATATCAATAATGGGCAACGCTTTGAAACGTATGTGATCAAAGGCCCCAAAGGAAGCAAGAACATATGTCTGAACGGTGCAGCGGCGCGTTTGGCTCAGATCGGCGACCGGGTCATTATTATGACCTACGTGGATCTCGACCCTGACGAGATCCTCCGCCACCGGCCGATGATCATTGTTCTTGATGAAACGAACACGATCATTGAGAAAAAGGGAGCCTGATGTCTTCATCGCTTGCAACGATCATTCTTGCGGCCGGGAAAGGTACCCGGATGAAATCGGATCTGCCCAAAGTCCTGCATCCCGTATGGGGAGAAAGTATGGTATCGCGCGTCGTTACCGTTGCGCAGGCAGCCGGCAGCGAAAAGATCGTTGTTGTGATCGGTCACAAAAAAGAGCTTGTTGAGAAAGAACTTGAAGGCCGTCATGTGGAATTTGTGGTACAGGCTGAACAGCTTGGGACCGGACATGCCGTGATAATGGCGGAACCCGCAATGCATGATTTTAAGGGGGATGTTCTTATTCTGGCAGGTGATGTTCCGTTGTTAAGGACCGATACGCTCAGGAAACTGATCCGCACGCATCGGGATACGGGAGCGGATGCGACCGTTTTAAGCGCGATCTTTGAGGATCCTCACGGATATGGACGTATCGTACGTACTCCCGAAGGCCATTATTCGCATTCGGTGGAGGAGAAGGATGCGGATGATGAAATACGAAAGATCAAAGAGATCAACTCAGGCATTTATATCTTCAGATCGGAACTTCTTTTCCATTATTTACGGTTTATTGGAACAGATAATGCCCAGGGAGAGTATTATTTAACGGATGTGCTTCCGATGATGCGTAAAGAAAATAAGAAGATCGCATTGCAGGTAGCAGATGATCCTGATGAAATCCAAGGTGTTAACACGGTCGAACAACTGAAAGAGGCCGAAGAAAAATTAAAGGAAAGGCAATGAAAAAAATCATTTTATCCTTCATGATCTGTTTCCTCTTCCTGTTTCCTCTCTCTGCTCAACATATCGGTGAAATTACCGGATTTACACGTCATGGGGTGGGGTATGATCTGTCGAACGCCCGTTCCCAGGCGGCGTTTCTGGACTGGTCCCGTCTGCAGATGCAGCACTCGGTCTCCATGTCCGTCGGCGGTTCATCCCTCGGCTCGGATTCTTATCTGACGTATCGTAATACCCTATATATGCCCTTAAGTTCTCGTCTTTCTTTTTACGGTAATTTATACTGGCAGTTACAGACCCATGCATCAAGTCCCGTATTGGCCAGGCTGGAAAGTCCTGCCGGCGATATTTATTTTGATGCGAATCTTGTTTATAAACTCGGAGAGAACTCCAGCCTGAGTTTCGGGATCGCCCGATATCCCGCTTTTTATCAGAGCATGTATTACCCGGGATATGCTTCACCTTATCACGGTATGTACGCACCGCGGGGAGGGATCACGCCATAGAAGCCAAACAACTGAACAACATTCTGAATGTTGTCATCGTTCTATTTGTTTTAGTGATCGTGTTCTTTGGATACTCCGTATGGGTAGATCGTCCGACCCGTATGCGACAATTTGCGCAAAATGAAATTCCCAAAGATATGCCGAATCTTCAGATGTCCGCCGCGAACAACGCTGAAGAAATGCATATGATCGTACGCATTTTAAACGGATGCGGCGTCAGTGGTGTTGCTTATAAATTGCGCGAATATCTGCTTACCCAGGGTTTTGATGTCAGTGAAACCACCAATGCCGATCATTTCAATTACGAAAAGACCATCGTATATTTGCATACCAAAGATTATAATATGTCCACCGTGCTTTCCCGCGCGCTTCAAATATCGAACAATCCGGTCCTGGACGATCGTGCGCCGGATTATCCCTGTCATGTCACGATCCTGATCGGTAAAGATTATCAACAACTGCCACCATTCAAATAAAAATATAAAGGAGCCGCATGGCCGAACGTGCTGAAGCATTTGACAAGGAAGCATCACGCGAACTCGCAACGAAAATTTCCGAACTGGCGCTTGAAAAAAAAGCTGAAGATGTGGTGCTTATGGATGTCGCTGAAATTGCCGGATTCACCAATTATTTTGTGATCGTGTCAGGAAACAGCGATGCACACATCAAAACGATCGCCGATCACATCGAAGATGCTCTCTCCCGCTACAAGGTCAAAGTATGGCACAAAGAAGGATATGAGAACCTTAAATGGGTTCTTATGGATTATGTGGATGTGGTGGTGCATATTTTTGATGCAAAGACCCGAACCTATTATGACCTGGAAACACTTTGGTCGGATGCAAAGAAGATCATTGTTCGCGACGAACCCGTATAACTCAGATCATTTTTTCATTACAAGAGATCATTTATTTTACTGATATACACCTCAAGAGTCTGTGGGATATAATCATAAATAATCTTGAAAGTCGTTAAAATATTGTGTATTTTTCAAGCTTTGCGGGGTTAGGGAATATGTTTGAAAAGGAGTTCAGAGAATGACAGAAGAAAAAAAGAAGCAGGATAGACAAAAAGACAAGGAAGCCCCGGTAAAACCTGCAGATACAAAAAAGAATACATCCCAGAAAAAGAAAACGGACACGGCAAAGGCAGAGAAAAAGAACAGTTCGCAAAAACCGGCCTTTTCTCAAAAGGAAATTGACCGGCTTATTCTGGAACATGCCGATATGCAAATGAAATGCAAAGAATATCAGGAGAATTTTCTGCTCTTGGCCGCGGAATTCGAAAATTATAAAAAACGGATACAAAAAGACCAGCAGCGTGCACGCGAACAGTATAAAGAAAGTATTCTTGCCGAACTATTACCTGTCATTGATGATGTGGAGCGGGCGTTGCAGCACCATGCGGAAGATGAACTCGCCAAGGGTTTTACCATGATCCATACGAGCTTATTGGCATTACTGGAGAGATATGAGGTTGTTCCTTTCCGGTCGCTGGGTGAAGAGTTCGATCCTGAAAAACACGATGCCATGCTAACCCGTACACTGGAAGAAGAGAAGCATAATATTATCCTGGAAGAGTTCCAGAAAGGCTACATGATCGGAAAAAAAGTACTTCGTCACGCGAAGGTAATCGTTAACATACTGGAATAACACAAACCATGGCAAGAGATTATTATGATATACTGGGTGTTGGTAAAACGGCAACGGCCGAAGAGCTGAAAAAGGCCTACCGGAAACTGGCGGTTAAATATCACCCGGATAAGAACCCGAACAATAAAGAAGCGGAAGAAAAATTCAAAGAAGCCGCAGAAGCTTACTCCGTTCTTTCCGATCCGGAAAAACGTCAACGTTATGACCAGTACGGACATGACGGTCTCAAACAGAACGGTTACAGTAGTGGTTTCAGTGGACAGGGTATGTCCATGGACGATATATTCTCCCAGTTCGGAAGTATTTTTGGAGATGCTTTCGGCGGCGGATTCGGCAGTTTTTTCGGCGGGGGAGGGACATCCCGTCGCAGCAGTAATCGCGGCGCGGACATGCGTGTGAACCTGCGTCTGAGCCTTGAAGAGATATACAAAGGGATTAAGAAACAGATCAAGCTCAGCCGATTCGAAACCTGTCCGGACTGCCGGGGTGCCGGCGGAAGTGGTAAACGGACCTGCCCGGTCTGCCACGGTACGGGCGAGGTTCGTGAACGCGTAAATTCCTTTTTCGGACAAATGATCAGTTCAAAACCCTGCTATCAATGCCGGGGACAGGGAGTGGTGATCGATAAACCCTGTGTATCCTGCGGCGGCGATGGGCGTATAAAAGAAGAAGCAACGGTCAGTATCGATGTACCTCCCGGTGTGCAGGATGGTAATTACATGACCCTGCGTGGTGAAGGACATGCCGGTCCGCACAATGGCGAGCGGGGTGATCTGATAGTCGTTTTCAAGGAGATTAACCATTCCGTATACACGCGATCTGGCAATGACGTGATCATTACCTGTGTTATTACCTGGCCTCAGGCCGTACTGGGGGATGAAGTGGAAGTGCCCACACTGAGTGGAAAGGTCAGCTTTAAAATTAACCCGGGTACCGAACACGGAAAGATCTATCGTTTGCGCGGAAAGGGGCTCCCTGTCCTGAACGGACACCGTTTCGGTGATCAACTGATACAGATACATATTGAGACCCCGTCCGGTATGGACCGTAATGAAAAAAACCTGATAAAAGAATTATATCAATTGTATTCCAAGAAAAAAAACGTTAAAATAAAGAAGTTTACACCCTAATTTGGGGACATTATGTTTACTAAAAAAGAAAAAAACATCATTCTTGTTATTGCATTGATCCTTCTTGTCGGTGCACTTTGGTTTCTGTTCAGGGTGGTCATAAAAAAACAACGACCCATCCGCGCTTCGGATGTAAAAACAGAAACTTCCTTTAACAGGGAAGATGAACAACGCAGTGAAAGCAAACTCCCCGCGGAACCTGTCAATATCAATACAGCCGGGCTGATGGAGATCGAAGCCCTTCCGAATATCGGAATGAGCAAGGCTAAAGATATACTGGAATATCGTGATAAGAACGGTCCTTTCAGATCATTGGACGATCTAACCAAGATCAAAGGGATCGGAGAAAAAACACTCGAAAAGATAAAACCATTCATTACCCTATAGCAGACGAGGAGGTCTTGTGCAAGAGCAGAAATATTACAGCGAGAAATGGTCATTTGTCATTAAATGGATCGCGGTAATCTTAGTGGTTATTTTATTACTTGTTATTTTTATACCGAGCAGTATCTGGAACGAAGAAAATAAAATGCGCATGCGCTCGCAGTGGAAAATGGAACAGCTTTGGCATGCTCAGCGCATGTATGAAAAACTGACCGGTCACTATGATGCGGATATGAAAGGTGTATTATGGTTTGTCTCTGCTGTCAGGGACTCCATTCTTGCCGACAGCAATTACATCGGTGAACAATATATCAATTATAAAGGACAGAATGTAAGGATCCGCGTTCCCATGCTGTGGTTCAGTGAATATGATACCCTTTTCGCCAATCCCTATCCCGCCAGGGATACAAGTCTGGCGGAAGTGTATACCGCCGTTGAACTCAATCTTGAAACCGGATACTGGGATACGATCTTCCTTGCGCAGGATAAGGATCAGTATAAATACATGGATTCACTCTGGCAGGGCATTATCATTGATACGACGGTCGATACGATCATAGAAAGAGTAACAAAATACAAACGTTTCAATCTGGTCGATTCTCTATTGGTCTGTCCTTTGACCGGCATTGAATATGAGGTTAGTGTTAAGGGCCGGGATAAGGATACGGTCACTATTCACAGTCCGATCCGGGGTGGATTCCTTGAACGTAAATACCTGTTTTTCACGTTCAAAGATACCGGACACGGTTATATCATGAATGGAGAAGCTTCCTGGGAATAAATACATATGTTAACGCTCGCGCTACATCACGATGAGTCTGTTTTTGTATATTTAAGCGAGGCACAAAAAGGTAAGAGAACCATTAAACAATTAGGTTTTTTCTCACCTGAATTTGTATTTGACAGAACTTTTCTTTATCAGAAAGATGCCGGAAATCTTCTGAGCGCAATGATCAAAGAGATCCTGCAGACCCTTTCACTGAAAAAGGAAAGTGTCTATTTCTCTTTCCCGGGAGAACTGGTATATACCACTTTCTATGAACAGGTGCCGCGGGAAAAGGTTCAGTCCGTGATCGATAAGGATATCTGGATGACGGAACTCAAACTGGGCCGTCCCTTCATTGAACAAAGCGATTGCCAGGTTAAGGTTCTGTACCGGCAGAAAGACGAAGCCGATCTTACGTGTATCTATTACCCCAAAAAGGTCAACGAACTCGTAATGCGTGCCTGCCATGATAATCACTGTGAAGCGGTGGGACTGGGAATAAACATTTTTAATGCGTCCGAGATCGCTAAGCATGTTTTTACGGGAGAAAACTATATCGTAGCAGAACTGGTAAATAATACATTTGAACTTGTAAATGTGGTAAAGGACAGGATAACCGGTTATACCCGTTTTTCATCCGTAAACGACCATCTTTTGTTCTATGCCAATAACGGAGATATCCCCGAAGGACTACCCGAGGCTCTTGTTAGCGGGAAAACGGATGTATTGGATCAATATAAGATTTTTATTACCGGGAACAGCGCATCTATTGGTCATCTTCACAAACTTAAAAATATCCATGCAAATATTCGTCTGCTAAACCCGATGTCTGTAAATAAGACGTACATAAAACCATCGGAAAATTTCAATGAACAGTATGACACCGTGTTTTCATCTGCATTGGGTGCAATGATATAAGGAGCAAGTGAATGAAGATCAATTTATTGCGAGAAGATCAAATGACGAAGGTTCCGCATCAGGACGAAGAAAAAGAAGTTCTTCGTTTTGACGATACTTTCTCCGGAGGAGGGAATGACGATTTTTATTTTCAGCCGCCATCACCCCCGACGGAAGAGTATAAGAAACCGCCCAGAAAGTTCCGTATATGGCTGTTTATTCTACTCTTACTTTTGTTTTTACTGGGGGGTGCTTATATTTCAAATCCAAGCGGTACAAGCGATTTCTTTAAAAATATCGGCAATAATATCGTTTTGATCTGGAATAAAAGTATCCATAAAGTAAAAACATGGCGGCATTCACGGGTGGAAAAGGATGTGGCTTACATCCCCGTTCAACCCGAACCCAGGGAGGTCCGCGAAACACCGAAAGAACCCGCAAAGCCGGAAGTAAAAAAGGAAGTTGCCGCCCCCAAACCCCCTGCAAAGACTGCTGAACCCCCTACTGTGATCGTTGAAAAACGTATTGAAAAAGAGATCATCAAGGAAACTACGGAAGAAAAGATACTTGAAAGTCCCCCGATCTATGAACGCATCCGGGATGAACTGGCGTTATCGATCCGGAACATGAATGCCGCTGAGGCGGTATGGTCCAAAGTACCGGGGGGTATGATCATGGACCGCCTGAATATTTCAGAGGACAGGTTAAGCGTTTCCGTTATGTCGCGTCATGCCATGCTTATCCAATCATATGCCAATGTTATCGAACAATATGACATGTTCACATCATTTGTGCAGGGTGAACCGGAAAAGATCGATGAATTTACACGCATCCAGCTGACATCCAATTTACCGGTGTTAGATAAAAAAGACAGACCGGCGAGAATCTGGGATCTTGATGTGGAATATTTCGACGATTATCTGAATATCGCCGCAAAACAGGCGGAAGTAATGATATCAACGGAAAAGATAGACAGTCGCAGACTTGATAACGGCATCCTGCAACATGATATGAAATTACAGATCAGCGGAACCCGGACAGCCCTCAGTCTGATCTTTCCAGAACTGCAGAATATACCGGCAGCATTTTTTGTACGTGAGATCGCTTCATCCTATTCATCCGTGAACCAGTCGAACACACTCGAAATGACACTGGTATATTATGAAAGAGAATGATGTCCCGGATCATTAGCGGGTGCTATGGCGGACTCTATATTAAAAGTCCCCGGCATGCTGTACGTCCTACAACCGGAATAATCAAAGAATACATTTTCAACGTCCTTCAATCGCTTGAGGGACGTTTTGTTTTGGATTTATTTTCCGGATCCGGTGCCTTGGGTATCGAGGCGCTATCCCGCTATGCACGGCATGTCACGTTCGTCGATCAACATCCGGGATGCATCGGGGTCATTCGCAAGAATCTCGAGAGCATTGCCGCTCTGCCTGATTCCTGGACTTCCGTGAAGGCGAATGCGTTCCGTTATCTTGAGCAAAGTAAAGAAAAATACGATCTCATTTTGGCGGATCCACCATATGATCTGTCACTGCCGGCGGGGTTTTTTACCGCATGCAGGGATCATCTGAAGCCCAATGGGATATTTGTACTGGAATATTCAACACATAAAAGCTTTGACAGCGGAAGCTGGGAGGCGTTTAAAAATAAAAAAACGGGGGATACGGGAGTCTGGATATTTCACGCTTGACATATTGCAAATAATCTTTTGGGATGATGTGATAAAGTGATTAATTTTGAACAAACAGAATGAGGAGTTGATATGATGAAAAGGATCATGGCTTTTTTAACGGCAGCGTTCTTGCTTTTTACCGGATGTGAGAAATCCGATCTGTCGATGGCATATGAAAAATTTAAACTCGATAACGGCCTGGAGGTTATCCTACATGTTGACAGCAGTGACCCCATTACCGCGGTCGCAGTGTTGTATCATGTGGGATCCAACCGTGAGAAACCGGGTCGTACCGGATTTGCGCATTTATTCGAACACATGTTGTTCCAGGAATCGGAAAATGTTCCACAGGATGAGTTCTTCTCAAAGATCCAGGATGCGGGAGGCACATTGAACGGAGGAACCTGGACCGATGGTACGATCTATTATGAGGTTGTTCCGAAGAATGCCCTTGAAATGGTATTGTGGATGGAATCGGACCGTATGGGTTATTTGATCAACACGGTGACACCTTCGGCTTTCGCCAATCAGCAGAATGTGGTGGTGAACGAAAAACGTCAGCGCGTGGATAACACACCCTACGGACACCGCAGTTATGTGATCGGCAAAGCGCTGTATCCGGCCGACCATCCCTACAGCTGGCAGGTCATCGGCGAAACGAAAGATATCCTGAATGCGACCGTTGAAGATGTAAAAAAATTCTATGACAATTATTACGGTCCAAACAATGCCACGCTGGTCATTGCCGGTGATATCAATCCTTCGGAAGTTAAAGCCTTGGTCAATAAATATTTTTCGGAGATCAAAAAGCATGGCGATCCGGAACCGCTGGTACCCAGAGCTGCGGTGCTGAATGAGACCAAAAAACTCTATCATGAAGATAATTTTGCCCGGGCGGCGCAACTCACCATGGTATGGCCTTCCGTGGAAGAATATCATGAGGACGCCTATGCGTTGCGGTACCTTTCACATTTGCTTTCGGTAGGAAAGAAGGCACCATTCTATAAAGTACTCGTACAGGAAAAGCAACTGACCTCACGTGTGGGGGTCAGCAATCAGGCAAAGGAACTGGCCGGTGAATTCTACGTCATGGTCACAGCCAATGAGGGCAAAGATCTCAACGAAGTTGAGCAGGCGATCTTCGAAGGGTTTCAGCGTTTTGAAGAAGAAGGTATTAGCGACCGCGATCTTGAACGTGTGCGGGCGCGCCTTGAGACCAGCTTTTACAATAGTATAACATCCGTTCTGGATAAGGCTTTTAATCTGGCGATCTATAATGTTTTCACGGAAGATCCGGGATATCTCATCCGGGATCTGCGAAAACTGCAGTCGGTCACAAAAGAAGATATCATGCGCGTATATGAAAAATATATTAAGGATAAACCCTATGTAGCTACGAGCTTTGTTCCCAAAGGCGAACTTCACCGTGTGGCTGAAGGTTCGGTCAAAGCCAACGTTGTCGAAGAGGATATTACCGCCGCGGGCTATATCGTGGATATACCCGAAGATACGGGGGAAATACAGCGCACGCCCTCTTCCTTTGACCGCAGTATCGAACCCGAAAAAGGACCCATGCCGGAAGTCCATCTGCCGGGAGTATGGTCGGGCAAACTGGCGAACGGCATGGAGATCTTCGGAATAACACATGATGAGCTGCCGCTCGTATCCTATCAGATCGTTCTGCGTGGCGGCCATCTCCTTGATTGTTTTGAAAAACCGGGGGTGGCCAATCTGGTTACGGATCTCATGTCGGAAGGCACCCGAAATAAAACTCCCGAGGAACTTGAAGAAGAGATCGATCTATTGGGTGCGAGTATCCGTATATATACGGGACAGGAAAGTATCGTGCTTTCCGTAAGCTGTCTTGCACGGAATTTTGAGAAGACTCTGGCCATCGCCGAGGAAATGCTTCTGGAACCGCGCTGGGATGAAGAGCAGTTCGAACTGGCTAAGATCCGCAATTTGAACGCCATCAAACGTGCCAGGGCGGATGCCAATACCGTTTCATCACGAAAATTCAATGAATTGCTTTACGGTGAAGATCACATTTTCTCCATTCCTACGATCGGTACGGAAGAAGGTATTGAGAGTATTACCCTGGACGATCTGAAAGCATATTATGAAAAGAACTTTTCACCTTCCGTCGCTTCCATGAATATCGTTGGATCGCTTCGTTTACCACGTGTTAAAAGAGCACTGAAGAGTCTGGAAACACGGTGGGAAGCTAAAGAGGTCAATATCCCGGAATATCCTCTTGCCGAGAACCCGGAAAAAGCAAAGGTCTATTTTGTGGATATGCCCGGTGCAAAACAGTCCGTCCTAAGGGTCGGTTATCTTACGATGGATCGTTCTGACGAAGACCTGTATCCCGCGACGGTCATGAACTATAAGCTGGGCGGATCCTTTTCCGGCAATCTGAACCTGGTCCTTCGTGAAGAAAAAGGCTATACATACGGCGCGCGTTCCGGCTTTAGCGGAACAAAGATCAAAGGACCTTTTGTCGCATCCACCAGTGTACAGTCCAGCGCAACCTTGGAATCGCTCGAGATCATCCGGGACCTGATAAAGGAATACCGGGAAGGTATTTCTCCGGAAGATCTGGAATTTACCAAGAACGCCATCCTTAAATCCAATGCGCGGCGATTCGAGACCATCTCGGATATGTTAAGCATGTTATGGGCGATCGATTATTACAATATGCCGGTCGACTATATCCGCCGTGAAGAAGAGATCGTACGGAACATGACCCTGGATTGTCACCGCGCTCTTGCACAAAAATATCTGCATCCGGAAAAGATGATCTATTTGGTCGTGGGTGATGCAGAAACGCAACTGGATGAGCTGGTTAAACTTGGATTCGGGAAACCCGTTCTGCTTGATATGTAAAGGAAAAAAAGAAGCGATTATTTTACAATTCAATTTGAATCAAGAGATCATCTTTTAATTGAAGACGCCATGGAAAGCCAGTCCATGGCGTTTTCACGTAAGGAAAAAAGTTTTACGTGATATCGCTTGCTTCTGCTTGCAAACCGGTAGAGCAGGGATATGGCCGTTTCGTCGGGATGATCGGTCAGAATAGCATTATTAATATGATCAAATCGTTTATCCAGCGTGTAGTTCACAGCTGCAAGTTCAGGGATCTCGCTCGGATCGATATTGAATTTTGCCTTCCGTGCATCAACGAGAATATTCAGTATAGTTGGCAAATGATCTTCTCTGTTGATATCGCGCATAAAATCACTGATGTCCTTCATGCTGACCGGACCTGAAAAAATACTTTCAAGCACATTATGATCATTATCGAAATAATAATTGATCATAGCTAAACCCCGTTTCTTTTTTTTATTTACTTACGATTTCTTTACCGAAAGGCGTCAGAGCAATAACGGCCATCTTAAAATGCTGTTTTGCAAACGGAAGCCCGATGATCGTGATCGCAAGGATCACGCCGAAAATGATATGTGTAAGAAAGATCCAGATACCGCCGATCAGGATCCAGATAATGTTCATGATCAGGGTAAGGAGGCCGCGGGAGTTGGATTTTTCCTTGATGGACATACTGAAAGGGGTAAGGGTAAAAAGTCCGAGTTTTAAAGTCTGAATTCCAAATGGTATTCCGATGATCGTGACCATCAGAGCGATACTTGCTGCCAGGTATTCCAGAGCAGTAACAAAACCCCCAAAGATCAACCAGATTATATTTCCGAGTGTCTTCATTTTATGTTCTCCCTTATGATTTGTAAAAATATACAATAATTATACCATGAGATGAAATATTATTTTTAGGACTGTTGTATAAGGTTTTTATGAGTATATCCTGAGTCCGGTTATTTTTCACTTATTTTTTTAAGCAAATATTATTACCTTTACAATTGTCATTTATTGGAGTAACATGCGATCCGCTAAAGAAATAAGATCATATTTATTGTCCGGAACCCTGAAGTTCGCAACCGTATCGGGTGTCTGGACCACCAGAACGAACCTGATCCGCTACGTGGATGAGAACATACCGGCCATTGATATCATTACAACGAAAAGTTATCAGGTCCAGCCCAATCCGGGAAATCGTGAACCCATTATCGGCGAGGTGGCTCCCGGTTCTTATGTGAACGCTGTCGGACTCCGTAATCCCGGCATGGAAGGGGGATATAAGGAACTGCATGCCCTGCTGGACGACAAACCCCTGCGCGCCTTGCTGAATATTTCCCTGTCCGGCAATTCACCGGAGGATTTTGTTACACTGGCCACAAAGTTCGCGCCGCTTGCGGATATTCTGGAACTGAATTTTTCCTGTCCGCATGCCAAACCGGGTTACGGTGCATCGATCGGTTGCAGCGCCGAACTCGTACGGGAATACATGCAGGCGATCCGCCCGGTAAGCGATGTCTTGCTGTTCCCGAAACTGACCCCGAATGTGGAAAATATCGGTGAGATCGCGCGGGCGGCGGTGGAAGCCGGCGCGGACGGCATCACGGCTATTAACACAGTGGGTCCGGAGCCTTATATCGAACCGGTCAGCGGAAAACTGTTGTTGTATAATCCCAATGGACACAAGGGAGGCCGTAGCGGCGAACACATTTTTGAAATTGCGGTAAAAAAGATCAGCGAGATCCGCGAAGCGGTCGGTCCGGATATCCCCATCATCGGTATGGGTGGTGTGAGTCGCGGATCGCAGATCCGTGCGATCCGCAGCGCCGGCGCGAACGTGGTGGGTATCGGTTCCGTGATCGCACGTGTTAAGCATAAAAAACAAAAAGAATATTTTGATGCACTGAAGTTCGATGCCGAATTCCACACGGATTCATCGGCAAGCTTCCTGTTGGTTAAGCAGCTTGCAAAGTATAAGGCATATACGATCACGGAAATGGACTTTCTGACCAAGAGCATGTTGACACTCACGCTGGAAGGCGATCCGATGCTCTATAAACCCGGTCAGTATGTTTTTATCCGGATCCCTGAAACGGGTGAGAAACCCTTCGGTATTGTTTCCTCATCACCGCTACGGTTCATCGTGCGCAAACGGCATTATCAACAGGAAGCAAAAAAAGGGGAATTCACACACGCACTGTTTCAAATGAAAGTGGGCGATACGCTCTATATCCGGGGTCCATACGGCGACCAGGTCCCGGAAAATCACAAAAACCATGTTGTGATCGTGAGCGGAGGTACGGGACTGGCGCTGGTACCGAAACTGGCAGAACATTTTGCGTCGCTGGGACATATTGTGAAAGTCTACCACGGTGTAAAAGAAAAGAAAGAAGCGGCTTTTGATGAACTGATCTCCCCCCATGCCGTTTACACCGTCGTGCCGGACGAAGGCAAAGCGGGAAGGGTTCTGGATATCCTGTCCGAGGAACTCGATCAGCTTGAAACGGAGAATTGTTCCCTCTATACGATCGGTCCGGATGAACTCATGCAAAAGGCACTGGAGATCGCCATTGATAAAGGTTGTGAACCGGAAAATTGCTATGCATCTCTGGAAACCAACCACATGTGCGGCATCGGCATGTGCGGCGAGTGCGAATGCGGCGGAGTCATAAGCTGCAAGAACGGTACGTTCTTTGATTACACGTTTTTGAAAAAACACTATTTCAAAAGAGAGAAGAGATAATATTTTTTTAACTTCGAAAGGTATGGTACAATGAGAAATTGGATGATCGTAACGGTATTGATATTGATGTTTGCATCCTGCGCGAAGGAGAAAACGGAAGAGGTTTTGACCATCGTCGCTCCCGAAGATACGGTGTTGGTTGAAGAAATACGTGAGAAGGTGCCTCTTCGCCCCACGGACTATGCACAGTGGCAGCGTATGGCGGATCCTTCGATATCGGATAACGGGAAATGGGTATATTATATCACAGCGACCAATCGCGGCGATAATTTTTTAACATTGCATGAACTCGGCAGCGGCAGGAAAATGGACTTTGACCGTGCGAAAAGAGCCGCTTTTTCATCTTCATCCGATTATCTTGTCTTTTTACGGGCACCGCGTTTCGAAACGGATCGTCAGGCCAGGATCGACAAACTGAAAGCGGATAAAATGCCGAAAGATTCACTTTGCGTATATGTCTTCGAAGAAGACAGCCTCTATGTCGTGCCGCGTGTTAAATCCTATTCCGCCAGCAGTAAGGGCAGTCCCTGGATCGCGCTGCATCTCGAAAAACCGCTTCCGCCGCCCGCCAAAACCGAAGCGGAACCCGATTCCACGGAAGTTCCCGATTCCACAGCATTGACATTGACCGAGGAAGAACCGGATACATCAAAGAAAAAACCTGAAGTAACGGAAGTTAAAGAAGAAAAAAAACCGGCTGTCAAAAAGCCGAAGATAAGGGAAGAAGGAACGCCCCTGTGGGTATGGAATCCGCTTGAAGGTGATACCCTGATCATAGAATATGCCGGATCCTATGTGTTAAGCGAGCGCGGGAACCGGGCAGTAGTACTTACAAAATTAAAAGGGAAACCCGATTCGGTGCGTGTTTCATTGATCGATATCGATAGAAGAAAGATCAGTGTCATTCTTGAGACCGCGGGCGAAGCGAAAAACTTCCGTTTCGATGAAAAAGGCGATCAGCTTGCATTCCTTTTTTCCGGCGATACGACCAAACAAAAAGAATTTGATATTTATTACTGGAAAAAAGGGAGAAATAATGCCGTTAAATATCTGGATAAACAGGCCGCAGGCATACCCGAAGGCTGGACCGTCAGCGGTATCCGTTTTCCCAGTTTTTCCAAAGACGGGAAACGTCTTTTCTTCGGCACCGCTCCGAAAGTGGATGAAACTCCGGAAGATACACTGCTGAGCAACGAAAAAGTGCATCTGGACCTATGGTCATGGACTGACCCCTTACTGCAGAGTCAGCAGTTAAAAGAAGTCAGCCGCGACAGGAACCGGAATTACATTGCCCGGGTGGACGTGGGAAGTAAAAAGGTTATCCAACTGGCGGATACGGAAGTTCCGGTCATCAAATTGGGACGGGACTCCGACGAAGACATCCTCCTGGGTGAGAATAATGAAGCATATCGGCAATTAATATCCTGGGAATCGATCTCCTATTCCGATTATTACATCGTGAATGTTAAAAACGGGGACAAGGAGCTTTTTCTGAAAAAAGGAAGCTACGAACCAAAACTTTCGCCAAAAGGAAATTATGCGGTTTGGTACGAACATGCGGACAGTAACTGGTATGCCTTCGATGTTCGCAGTAAAACCGTACGTTGCCTGACGGAAGGACTGGAAGTGCCCTTTTACAACGAGGACGATGACAGACCCATGCCGGCAACACCGCATGGATTCATGCACTGGGGTATTGATGAGCGTTATGTCTATATTTACGATCGATACGACATCTGGAAATTCGATATCAAGAATGAAAAAGAACCTTTAAACGTTACACTGGGTGCCGGTCGGAAAAGCGGTAATGTGTACCGCTATATCGAGTTGAATTCGGACCTGAAATATGTTCCGGTCAAACCGGTCGTATTATCGGTCTTTCACGAAAAAACAAAAGCCGCGGGATTTGCTACCGCGAATCTCTATACCGGTTCCGAGCCCGAACACCTGATCTATACGGATCATCGCTATGACCGGCTGACCAAGGCAAAGGATCGCGATGTGCTGATCTGGCGTCGCGGAGATTACCGCAATACCCCGGACCTCTGGGTCAGCGACATGAGTTTCGATCAAACGGTCAGACTTTCCGCGTTGAACCCCCAACAGTCTCAATACCGTTGGGCCAGCGTTGAGCTTGTGGAATGGAAGAATTCCGACGGGATCGAACTGCAGGGTCTGCTCTACATTCCCGATGATCTGGATAAAACACAAAAGCATCCCATGATCATTTATTATTATGAAAAATATTCCGATTATCTGCACAGTTACGCGACTCCCAGTCCCAGTTACTCAACGGTCAGCCGCAGTGCTTATCCAAGTAACGGATATATCCTTTTCGTACCGGACATTGTATATAAAACCGGTTATCCCGGACCATCCGGATTGGATTGCGTGATGAGCGGTGTGGATATGCTGCTCGAAAAATATCCCTTTATCAATGAAGAGCGCATCGGTATCCAGGGTCAGAGCTGGGGTGGATATCAGACAGCCTATTTTGTTACGCAGACCGATCGTTTCGCAGCCGCCATGGCCGGCGCGCCGGTGAGCAATATGACCAGCGCGTACGGCGGCATCCGTTACGGCAGCGGTATGAGCCGCATGATGCAGTACGAGGACGGTCAGAGCCGTATCGGCGCTAATATGTGGGATGATTTTGATCTGTATTACGAGAACTCACCGGTGTTTTTTGCCGACCGTATCACAACCCCCCTGCTGATGATGCATAACGACGACGACGGAGCCGTTCCCTGGACACAGGGTATCGAAATGCTGGTCGCCATGCGCCGCCTGCAAAAACCCGCCTGGATGCTGGTATATAACAAGGATGCGCATAACCTTAAAGAAACCAGCTGGGGCAACCGTATGGACCTCACTATCCGCATGGAACAGTTCTTCGCACATTATCTCAAGGACGAACCCATGCCGCGCTGGATGAAAGAAGGTATTTCCGCGCTGGAAAAAGGGAAAGACCTGAAGTACGAGCTTGTGGAAGAATAAATGAAATATCTGAGGAAGGTCACACTGGGACAATTTCCGACACCCCTGCACGAGATCCCGCATTTCGCGCAGGCCATCGGTTTCGATGGAAAGATCTATGTCAAACGCGATGATCTCAGCGGACTGGCCTTTGGCGGCAACAAGACCCGCAAGCTGGAATATCTGATCGCGGATGCCCTGCAACAGGGTGCAGATACCGTCATTACCGCAGGCGGTCCGCAATCAAATCACTGTCTGCAGACCCTCGCGGCGGCCAATAAATTCGGATTGGATTGCCGGCTGGTGCTTTCCGGAGAAGCGCCGGAACATGTTGGCGGAAACCTTTTTCTGGATCGTCTTGCCGGTGCCGAGATCCGCTTTGCGAAAGGTTCGCCGCGTGAGCAGATCATAGAAGAGATCGCCGAAAAACTGCGAAAAGAAGACCGGAAGCCTTACATTATTCCGGTTGGCGGATCCAACGCTCTCGGTGCCGCGGGTTACCTGATGGCCATGGATGAATTGCAGAACCAGCTCCGGCTGATGCATATCAAATGCGACCGCATCATCGTGGCAAGCAGTTCCGGCGGAACCCTCGCCGGTATGGTCTTGGGTGCAAAAATGACCGGTTTTAACGGCAGTATAACAGGTATTAGCATCGATCGGGTCAAAACGGGAAAAGAAGCCTTCCCGCCCGAACTGGCGGCGCTTGGAAATAAAACTGCCGAACTGCTGGATCTGGATATCCGTCTGAAACCGGAAGATTTCGATGTGGAATACGACTATCTGGGTGAGGGTTACGGCGTGGTGGGGGAGAATGAACGCCGTGCGATCCGTATGTTGGCGCGAAGCGAAGGTCTTTTTGTGGGACCCGTTTATACCGGTCGCGCCCTCGGTGCTATGATCGATCTGATCCAAAAAGGAAAATGGAAAAACGAGAATATCCTTTTTTGGCATACCGGAGATACGGCAGCTTTATTCAATGAACAATGGACAAATGACAATTGAAAATTGAATTGGCAATTGATAAGGATTAATTGATTTTGTGTTGATCGTGTGATCTTTATTATATACAATATGTTATAAAGACAGGTGTAAAACGGGGACGAACATCATATTAAACTTTTATTCGTTATTCAGATTAATTCTCGCCTCCGCGCAGACAGATTATTCTAAAACACCACAATACTATTCGCCTTGCAACAATTATCCGGCTAGTAAAAATCACCTCTTCTAATTGTCCTTTGTCAATTGTCCTTTGTCAATTAATATTACGAATTCCCCTTTTACGGAATGATCACCGAAATAAGCGATCGCTTCCGATACCGTTCCGCGAAAAATGGTTTCGTACATTTTCGTCAGTTCCCTGCCCAGCAGGATGGGTCGGTCGCCGAAGTATTCGAGGATCTCCGACAGGAATTTCATGATGCGATGCGTGGATTCGTAGAAGACCACAGCGCAATCCATGGCGGAAAGATACTTTAAACGCGTCTGACGGCCCTTCTTATGGGGCAGGAAGCCCTCAAAGTAGAAGCGGGTGTTGGATATGTGGGAAACGGACAACAGCGCCGTCACGGCCGTTACACCGGGAATGGGTTCGACCGCAAAACCGGCTTTCACCACCTCGGAAACGAGGAAATATCCCGGATCGCTGATGCCGGGCGTACCCGCGTCCGATACAAGTGCCACAGACCGGCCGTTCCGAAGATGCTCCAGCACCGGCGCGATGGTATCCGCCTCCCGGTTCTTGTAATGGGGGATCATGGCTTTTTTCGGTATTTCGTATCGCGCCAGAAGAATACCGGTCACCCGCGTATCCTCGCAGACGATAACATCCGTATCGCGTAAAACCTGCACCGCCCGATAAGTGATATCTTCAAGATTCCCGATGGGCGTGGCCACGATATACAAGGTTGATCGCTGGATTATCATTATGTTTCCTATGTTTTGACAGAAAGGGGTATCAGAGTGTGGGAATGTGGGAGTGTGGGAGTGAGGGAGTGAGGGAGTGAGGGAGTAGTGGAATATTACTTCATTTTTTACTTTACCCTGACAACTCGACATCTCAACACCTCGACACCTCAACACCTCAACACCTCAACACCTCAACACCTCAACACCTCAACTCATTCATTATCATTTGCTCCATTGTCTGTCGTTTCCGAATGAGGGTTGTTTCGCCGTTCTCACGAATGAGGACTTCCGCCGCCTGCGGGAAAGAGTTGTAATTGACGGCACACATGGAAGCGCAGTAGGCACCGCAATCCTCAATGACAAGATAATCACCGATATTCAGACGGGGCAGAGAGATCCTGTCCACGCCCTCGGCGTCACCGGGAGTTGGCGTGAGGATATCGCCGCTTTCGCAGGAATGACCGACCACCACAACCGCTTCCTGTTCTTTCGGCAGTTCTCCTTCGTGTGCCACGGTATTGATCACATGCTGCACGCCGTAAAGTGTCGGCCGCAGGATCTCGCTCATGCCGGTATCTGTTTTGACAAAGGTATAGCCGTCTTTTCCGGTATCGACCTTATCGTCCACGCGGGTGATCAGCGCGCCGTTCGCGGCGGCAAGCCAGGTACCCGGTTCGATCTCCAGAGCGATCTTTCTGCCGGTTTCCGTATAAAATTGCTCGAACAGGGGTTTGACACTGTTGCCGATGACCCTCAGGTCCGTACTGGTCTCTCCCGCCATTCTTGCGATCTTAAAGCCGCCTCCCATATTCAGGACGGTGACATCCGGAAAGGCGCGTACGGCATCGAGATTCATTGCCGCCACTTTTTTCCATACTGCGGGATCGGAACCCGAACCGATATGCGAATGAAGCTTGGTAACGGTAAGTCCGTATTTTTTTGCCAGCGATTTTACTTCATCCAGATAATCCACCCAGATACCGAAACTGGAAGAGGGACCACCGACATTGGTGCGATTGGAATGTCCGCTGCCGATACCCGGATTGATGCGGACGCTCACATCCTGTCCCGGGAATAGCTTGCCGAAAGTCTCCAACTGGTGAAGGGAACTCGCATTGAAGATCACTCCGCGGCGCACCAGTTCATCCAGGTCCTTTGCCAGTTCCTGGGCGGTCAGCTGAATATGTTCCGCAGCGATCCCCTGCATCAGCAGGCGTTGTACTTCATACGCGGAACTTGCATCGAAGTGGATGCCCATGCGGTCGAAAAGTTTAAGGATGGCAGCGTTGGGATTCGCCTTCATCGCGTAGCGGACCGTCAGTCCGAAAGCATGCGGAAAGGCCAGCGCCTGTTCGGCCGAGCTGCGCAGTTTTTCTTCGCTATAGACATAGACCGGCGTACCGTACGCATCGGCAACATGGCGGACCTGGGCAGGAGTGAGAAATTTAAGTGTTTGCATGGAGTGCTTATCCTTTGCTTTTCTTGCGGAATATAAGTAAAAAACGATGAACTATGAACGATAAACTATAAACGATAAACTATAAACGATAAACGATGAATGATAAATTATGGACGATTAGTATCTAATTATAGATTTTTCTTTGCAGTAATGATGGATGAGCGGATGATTTTGAGCAATTCGATGGTATCGGCATTGATACTTATAAAGTCATTTTCTTCCAGGTAATTGCTTCGATGGAGCAATTCCAGCCAAAAGATACTTTCCGCACATTCTTTTTGCGCAATACCGAGTTTATGCACAAAATCTTTTTTACTTTCCGCGTTTTGTGCTTCTGTGATGACAGCGCCAATTGAGGTGCCGCTTCTTAATAATTGTTTGCTCATGACATACTCTTTTTTCGCTACAAGATATTTGTAAAGATTCACGATCCTGTAAGAATAATCAAAGCTCTTGTTAGCAAGAATATTCTTTCGCGTATCGGGTAAATATGACATTTTCACGCCTCCTCTTTGTGAAAATTTACATAAAACCTGCATACAAAAAACCTATAAAATACTCAAAGTGACTTTCATCACAATTTCCTTATTTATTCATTGTATATGGTTTAAAGTTCAATATTAAAATTCATCGTTTATCGTTAATCTTTCACTCATTCGCTCCACTGCGCAAAGCTTCGAGGAGCTGCGGCGTGCAAGCATCGTTTATCGTTTATCGTTCATCGTTTATCGTTAATTAAAACGTTGTTTTTAATTCTATTTTTTTTATATTTGTCCGCTATGTGAAATGGCGACGTAGCCAAGTGGTAAGGCAGAGGTCTGCAAAACCTTTATTCACCGGTTCAAATCCGGTCGTCGCCTCAAAACATGCCGAAGTGGTGGAATTGGCAGACACAAGGGACTTAAAATCCCTCGGCCTTCAACGGCCGTACCGGTTCAAGTCCGGTCTTCGGTACGAGGAACCTCCTGATAAAGGAGGTTTTTCTTTACCTGAAAAATATACCGGTGAGTGGAAGCATTAATTTGATACGGAATTCCTCGTCCTCCGAAGCACTCCAGGAACTTGTATCTCATCTCTCCGATGAAGACAAAGAGAAGATCCGGGATCTCGGAAAAGACGAATTCGTCACCTTAAGTCATATGTTCATGGGCCACAAGCCCCGGAACCTGTGGCTTTATCCGAAGTAGTCACCGCTCCGCAAGTTCTTTTTGAATGAAGGCCTGTTTCATGAGGATGATATGTCGGATATTCTGCTGAGGTCTTTTTACCGGCATCTGAAAGGGGAGGATATCAGGTATGAAGAGCAATCGAGGTATAAACAGCCTGATTAGTCGTTATATTTCACGTTCTTCTGACCAGGATACCGCTCAGTAATGATTAAAACTCGCAAGATAAGCGTGGGAATATAGCTAAAATTCCTCTCTCTGTTTTGATTCACTTGGAAATGGAGAAATGGTAAATTAAGATTAAGGTGAAACATGAAGGAGATCCAGGATGAATCAAAGGAAGCATTACAGTGCAAGCAGGAAGGTAGA